>Ga0302285_10001312_pt1 | contig 13744 bp, 11 predicted proteins | sample III_Fen_E2_2_FD_200455 | JGI IMG/M metagenome (GOLD analysis project Ga0302285, IMG submission 200455) | Peat permafrost microbial communities from Stordalen Mire near Abisko, Sweden - III_Fen_E2_2 | ecosystem: Environmental > Terrestrial > Soil > Wetlands > Permafrost | place: Sweden: Abisko...
CAAGAACTTTATTTCTAAATACTCTCGCATAGAACGGATTCCTGAGCAGATAATTCAGAATCATCTCTTTGTTTCGCTACTTGAATTCTTCCTTGTGTGCTGGCTGGTAGAATTTCACGTTTCGCTAGAGGATCAATCTCAAGGAGTCAATCACAAGTGACACAAAATATGGCGTATATGAGTTCACTCCAAATATCCTCAAGCAAAGAGAGTAGATAAATGGTCGAATCATGAATAGCTGCTCACCTAGGAGAATCGAACTGTTGTGCTCTTAGTACGATGCCAGCTGAGAAGGAATTGGCAGTTTACTTAAGACATTAACTCTCTTTTTGCTTCTTAGTAATTCCTCCGTGTAGTCTCCATTAAACGATAGCGCCTAATGTGAATGGGACTTGATTCTTTCTAAACTTTCCCCAACAGCTTTGCGCAGTTACTCAATAGAGAGTTCTCGATATTTCGCTGTGTAATCTTCACTGAAGAATCTCTCGAAGGCACCACTTCTTTGTCGACTTTGCTCATCTTGTTCGACTTGTGGGTTGTCCTCTGACAGATACACTTGTTTATGCTTGAATTTCTAGAATTTATAGTAGATTTTAACTAACTCAAGTAAAGATAAGATTTCTAAGAAACGCTATTATGTGAAGAAGGACTTGTTAGAGCGGGACAAGTAGTTGATGATTTGCTCAGCTAAGAACTCAAAACGAACAATCTTTGTCAGGACATTGTTCGCTGAAGCGTAGGCTTCTTCGTCGGGCGTTAAGGATTATGGTTTTTGTTCATAAGGGAAATGAGGAGCAGATGGGGGAGAAGATTGGGATGTTGAGGAATGATCGGGGGAATGAGTAGCTGATATTTGCTAAGATGCTGGTTGTGGCTAATGATGTTGAGCATGGTTACTTGGACTATTGGTGAGATTTATTTGTTTATTATCACTGCTGCTGAGTTTCAAAGAAGAATCCATCATTTTTGTTTTGGAAAAACTAACCTTTTAATTAATTACTATCTTTTCTCAATATATTCTCCTACGTTTTCTTTGTTTTTTCATAATTAGCTCCCCATTTGATTATTATTTTAATTGAAATTATGGGTTGATCCTGCTCCCTTGTATTCTTCTTTGGAATATCCTAATTTGGTAATCATCAGAATCAAATAAGATGCATCGCATATGTGCGCAATTACATAAACCTTCTTGATTAATTGTGTTTGTTTTCTCAAATAATACAGAAATAAATGATAAGCTCTATGAAAAAGAAAAATAAAGGAGATTTTTCACATAGATAATGTCCAAATAGCAAAAAATGTATTTCAAAATATAATATGTTTTATTTTGGATGTTTGATTTTCAATGTTGATTCTCTGCATAATCTTGGTAGTATCATCACTCCAGTTCAATCAAAGAGAACCTACCAGAAGAACATCTTCCCTTTGTTTGACAGTCTCTTCAATGAGTCAATGTACTTGGAAACGCTCAGAAGATACTAAAAAGAAAGATAAAAATTATATCAAATAATCTCAAGAAATCAAGAAAAATAACAAGAATCCAAAATTCGAAACTGCCTTTTATTGTTATCCTATTCGTTGTTTTACAGGGTCATTTTCAGAGAAGAGATCGAAGATGAGCTACTTCAAGCAGACTATTCTATGGAACTTAGTCTCTCCGTACACGTTGTCATCTCTCTCTGATTCGTCGAACCAACTCTCCACCTGCAAAATATCAAATCAAGTATGAGTATTGATGGGTTTTTGATTTATCTATGAGTTTAGGCTTAGGCAATGAACTTCATGGATTTTATTACTGTGAGGAAGCTGTGATTCTCAATATATCCACTGTTTGAGAATGAAATTAGATGCTCCTTCAAGGAATCTAGAGTTTCTGAGTCAGGGATAGGAGTACCCAAGAGAATAAAGCACATCATTACGTCCTGTCAAATGAAAACAAAAAAGTTTTAAATGATAAGCAATAAGAGTCAAGCGTTTTTTGGACATAATTCTCTCTGGATTTAGCAATCCAATGAATCAAATAACTAAAAGTCAATTGTTACTTTGAAATCCACTTTCCCATCGTTCGTTTGTGAAGCTAGATTCTTCGCAGTGTTCATGATCGCACTATCTGGTAGCTACTTTATGAAATGTGGTAAGTTATTACTATTATTCATTTTCTTCCTTCTAATCATGACATTCTCATATTGTTTTAAACTCAATCCATCTCTCTTATCACAAAGCGTGTGCAACTCTTCATAGACTAATTTCAATTAGAAAATGTTCATCCGTACATCTTCTTCTTCTCTGAGAATCTCGACTGGTTGGATCATAGCAGGAATCTAATTCACACATGTCAATATTTTGTATGTTTCCGAGATATTCTTGACTTGGACAACCAACGGTTAAATCGCCGTAGAAGTGTTAATCGACTACCTCAACTGCCCGATGGCTTCGTAGATTACGTCATTTTCGTTTTTCAATCCGAAGATAATCCAGTCATCGAGTTTTGCGTATAAAGCAGCTTCAATAAGTTTGAGTTCTTTCACGCGGGAAATTAAAGAATGCTTTAGCACATACCCACGGTAAAAGCAAACACCTTTTTCAGTGTCTAATACTGTTTAGTATAATTCCAAGAGCTTGTCGTTTGACATAGCCCAGGTGTCACTAGTAGTACCACCTCTTTTTTTGAAAAATTTCATTCGAATTTCATCAATTAATTCTTCGATTTTCTCAACTTTTTCTACAAAATGACTAAACATCTTTTCAATTCGTGGGAAACTATTTGTGTCTTATTAATCGCAGAGGTCAGGCAGAGTAGATCCGTCTGGGAATGGGTCTAAAATGATGTGTTCTTAGACTTCATTGATAGGACGACCTTCAGCAATATCGCCAGAGTAAAGAAGAATTTCCATAATTTCCTCAAGCTGGAAAAATAAACCAGAAATAGAAATATCAAGCAAAAGTAACAGAAGAAAATATAATAATTCTCCCATTTTCAAATGATATGTAGCTTAACCTTATTGATTTCGACTTGGAAGAGTCTCAGATATGTTCCAAATAAAGTAGCTATTTCTGAATCAAACCATCCAGAGCTCATGATTTTCTTTCGTTCATTAATTGACTCTATTTTTCTAAGAAAATCAAATGAAAAAACATTAAAATTTATTCAATTTATCTTACTTGGCTTCGACAGAATCCCAGAGAGTCTCATACAGTTGCTCTAGATGTTCACTCAGCTCATCTTTTGTGTTTTAGAATCTCAGCATCTAAGGATTCTCCTCGAAGAAATTATGCAGATTATCTTAGAACACTGTGATTTTATGCTGCAACAAAAAAAAACAAATAAATCTCCTGATTAACCTCGCTAAATCCATTTCTTACTTGTTTATCATCAGGCCGTTGAACAACAGAAAGGAATCTAAACTGCACATCAGCTAATCTCGAAGCGATGAGCTCTCTGTGGGTGTCTAGCTTCACCAACCCTTCTTTGATCTCCTTCACATAACTCTTTTGTGTTTCATTCCACATTTTTATGACTATTAAGTAGTTTTCGTGCTTTATTGCTTCCAGAAAATCGGCATCATGAGGTAGTTTCACCTGAGAAGCTAACGTTTCTTGATGGTTAACTTGATCGCCGCTGATATCCCCGTCCGCATCGTTTTCAGCACTTTGTTATTACTATTATTCTCCTTCTACTACTTTGTCCGGTTCAACTTCTTTATGTTCTTAAATGACCTCTTTAGGTTCCTCTACTTTGGGTGGTTCAACAGCTGCAGGAGTAGCATTATTAGCCTTATTTTTATCTCCATTTTTAGGTTAATTCTTATCATTTCCTGCTCCCTTTTATGCATTTTTATCATTTCCCCCTTTCGCTGCATTTTTATTATTTTCCTAAATTAATTTATTCTCCGCATCTATTCTTTCCTTCTCCAATGCATCCTGCTGTGCTTTCAGCAATTACTCAGCTAGCTCTTTTTCTTTTAGCTCAGCTTGCTGCTTATTATAGGCCTCAACAATCTCTTAGATTCTCGCTTTCTTAATACTCAAAATCCTTGAAATTTACTTATCAATATCTTCAAATACTTCAACTTTTCTGCTAATCGCTTCTTTTTAGAATAAACTACTCAACACATGCACGCTTTCTTCCTCATCATTGCCTTCTGCAGCTTCTTCTTTTTCATGTTCTAACATTTCTGCATGACTACGCTGACTCGAACTAGTTTGAGGATTTGGATTTGGCTTTAGCAACAATTATTCTTATTTCTCATGCTAATGTTCATGTCCTTGTCCATGCTCTTCATTTGCTGTTCCTTATCTGGAAGGCTCAGCTATTGGCTATTGAACTTCAAACCCAAATTAACTGAACCATGGACCAAGTTCTTCCATGTTTCTTTAACAAACAACAGACAACAATTATTCATCAAAAAATTCCAAATTTGATTATTTGTTTTACTGTTCAAATGCTTGATTGGTCTAATCTATCTTCTCCAAGGTTGCCTATGCATCTTCGATTTGCTGTAATCTATCAGCTAATCCTTTTTCATCCATATTCGGCTAATTATCTTCTAGATTATAAATAATCGCAGTATTTGGGTCAAGTCTTCTGTTTCCAGCTCTTTTCTCTCCGATTTCTGCTGGAACATGTAAACTCACTACTAAATCTAAACCACCTTCTCTAACCGTAGTATCCACAACATGTTCACTTCCTCTTATCAGCTAAGCTACTTCTTCTTTAAGCTACTCTCCTTACGGGTTAAGTCTTTACTCCGGGATGACATATCCAGTTAAACTTTCTTCTAATAATTTAGCTTAATGAAGGTTTGTAGGGAAGTTCAGTAGTATGTAACCTATTTATTCAAAACACAATCAGATATAGCACACTCCCCTAACAGTAAATCCCTTTATTTTTCTTACCTGGTGTGAATTCAAATTATTTTTATGTCATGATCCTATATGTGGCATCTTCAACAGATTCTAAGATTGGTTCGTCACTCACGGGATTCTCTTAGGCCTTCTCAGATTCCTTCGTTTTAGCATCTTTTTTAGATTCTTTGCTTGCTGGTTTCTTTGGATTAGCTTTTTCTTTTTTCTTTTATAACTCTTCATATTCCTTTTTCAACGCAGCCATTCTCTCATCTTCTTTGGCTTTCGATTCATTTACTTGATTCACTAATTACTCAGTTGTTAACTAGCCAAATAACGCTTTGATTTGAACAACTGCTGCTTTAACCAGAATCTCATCAGGATATGGTTGATTTTGAGATTTAAATTCATTTGCTAACACACCAAGTTCTTTCATCTCAGGATTCTCAGGCTTTTCCTCTTCTACCTATCCTTTCTTAGGAGCTTTCTTAGCATTTTTCTTCTTGTCGTTTTCATCTTCAGGAGGAGGGAACGCCTATCAAGATGAGTTACCAAATAAAAAATAAATTATTTTTATCTAAAAAATTGATTTGAAAAATCCAAATAAATTTACAAGTTTAATAGCAGATTCAAGTACTTCATTGACTTCAATCATCTGCAATCCATATTTCTACTTAAGAAGCTAGGCAACTCCTTTTTTCCCTGCGAACCGATCACCCATTATGCTCATTCTTAGAGGTAAATAATCAGGTATATCTGCAGGCTTAGAGTTTACCGGAACCTTGGGATATATCTTATCAATCACTGTATGCAAGAAATCTCCAAGCTAATCGTCATTGTATGCCTGTTTTTTTCCAAGAAAATTCACAACAAAGAATTAAAAATTTTTTCAGCTTCATCCACGACAAATATGACAACAATTTGACAAATTGATTCAAATCCCTTACATGATTTAGAATCTACTATTCAGGCTGCTCGAAAAAGTGTAATGGTTGCCACATTCCGAATCCCATATTGTAATCCTAAAACATCATGCCAATCTGCGCAGATTCTTCTTTCTCTTCAGGTTAAGTGCTCAATTACTAATCTTCTGAGAAAATAGTTACCTATTTCTCATCGCTCAAGGGCTTTCCCTCTCCAAACCTAACCATCAAATCTCTCCAATATTCCTCTTGAACACGGGAAGAACCTTTTTTCAACAAACCATAACAAACATCAAAATAATTCCCAAAACTCCATGCCCATGCCCATTCCACATTCCCTCCCTCTTTCTTCCTCTTTTGTACTGTTATGTTTCTGATGTGTGTAGCACAGCTCTGTAACATCCAGTATCACATCAAACAAATCAAGACAGGCCTTCGAATGTTTCTTTCGTTTCTATATCTTCCTCTCCAAATTCTACTCCATATACTCCAATTTCTATGTCTTCCACAGAACTGTTCTTTCTTGCTCATTTTTCAATGCAGTCTCTCTGAATTCCTCGTGCTTCTAATCGAAATACTGCAATCTCTCATCTTGCACTTGCTTTTCTTTTTATATTCTCAGAACCACACAGAATGCTTCCTTTTCTTAAGCTTTTCTTATTTTATCAGCAACTAGTCCACCTGCTGCACTAACTTAAATAAACCCATCGAGCATTTCTTCTTCATCTTTTTTGGCTTGAATCTCCCTTTCGTATCGCTCTTGCTCCACTAACATCCGATTCTTCCTTTTTTTTGTTAAAATAAACAAAAAGAATTAGATTTTAGAACAAAAGCTAATCCCATTTTAGCTTTTACCTTTTTTCTTTATCTTTCCTCGCTAAAATATTTTTATGTGTCTTTTCTCGAATTTTCATCATAGCTGCATTCATATTGAAATTAGATTTCGGTGGTGGTTTGAGATTGTCTGGATCGTGCGCAAGTTGAATCCCTTGATGGAGACAATTCTCCTTAAAATAATCTAATCCTTGCTTGTAATCCTTGAATTCCTAATCCAAGTAGTCCTTGACTTCCCCTTTCATGCGGTTAGTTAGAAACTAATTTAATTTCACCTCTTTTTCAACTCGCGTATGGGCAATTTCCATGGTTTTCTCCCAGTTCTTGTAGATTGACTTTGTCTTATCAGCGATATAAGTATGGTTACTTCTGATTTTGTTTATCTCAAATTGTCTATGCTCAATTCGCCATTGATTTTCCCTCTCCAGCTCTTAATCTTTTAGCGACTTTGCGAGAATTTCACTTCTGATCTTCTGTTATCTGAACTTCTCTAATTTACTCTCTATGTTTTAGATCTTCTAAGGCATGAGTCGTCTTAGTCCTTCTTCTTCATATTTGAAACTTTCTTTCAGATGTTTGTCCTTGGTTTTTAAGGATTTATTGAACTATTCAACTAGATTCTCTTCTTGATCTTTGTCACCAAGAGTACTACTACCACCTTTAAGTGTCTTTCCTTGATAAAACTAACCAAAAAACAACAATAAAAAAACCATTGTTCGATTTTTATAATCTCTTAATATCTGTTATGTACCTTGAAGATCTATTTGAGCACTTCAATATGCTATCCGATCCTTGGCTGTAGAGTGATTTTGAGTTTATCCCTGAGAATCGATCCAACTGTAGAATAATTTGCTTTGACAGAAACTTCATCATTTTTATTGACTATCGATGATGGCACTGGAATTCCAAGACGCATGAGAATATCACGATACAGAAATCCATTCTTCAGGTCATCCTCGATATTTTTGACTTTATTCTCAACACGCAAGTCACTGTTTAGCCACTATGTTATTTCTATTTCGTTGCTCATAATTGTCTAGTGGATTCAAGAAAATATAAACGATTTATTTAACTAAATTATTTCTTCCTTTTTCTTGATAGTCTTTTGTTGTTTTCTTATTTATTTCACGATTTTGAAACTATCGTTTAAGAGAGACAGAGAAGTTATCAAAATTTAATTATTTTGGTATGGACAAAGGTTAATCCTGCATAATGATAGGGTTTTTAAACATAAACTCAACTTAATCATTATTTTAAGATGAATGTTAGCTTGAACAGTTTCAAATGGAGAAAATATGATAAATAAATTATTTTAAAATCACTAAGAAAAGTAAAAATACCATGAAGATTGGAATAATTCTAGATTCTTAATTGACATAGCCAGGAAGGATAACATATCTATTACCTCAGAAGAACATGATTACTAATAGGGATCTCATTATTTCATCCGTAAGAAGAATGAAGAATTATCTTGGTGCGATAGATTTTTTTAAGACTTTAAAGAAAAACTAGTGTTTAATTCTGAGAACATAGAAAATGTGAAAGTCAAAATGATTAAACAGAGGAATAAGATTAGCATAAATGGGTGTTGAACAATTAAGTTTTAGATTTCTAGAATTCTGATGGCAGGCAACTTAGGGGTAATTCAGTAAAAAACAATAAGAATTAATACAACTTTTCATACAAACTATATAGAGAAATAGTACTCTAATAAAATAGAAGAACCTTAGAGATTCACATTTATTATTAAAGTATAAAGCATATCTTCCATAAGGTTTCAGAGAGAAAGCATCTCATCAATATATGCCCGTTTTTTATTCTTTTCTTTCTTGATTTCTTCTTCAGAGCGATTAGTCTCATTGAACGCACGAAGCTTCAAATCATTATCATAGAGATCTGTGAGAGATGGGAGAATATCTAACTTACTTTTTTTCTTAGCCATAAGAATTCTCTCAATCTTTTCATGGTTTGGGATAGCCTTTTAGTTTTAGTGTGGCTGATCTTTATGGTTAATTGGGAGATCAGCGCCCCATTTCTTCTTGATATAAAAATTTACAATATCACCATGCTTAATTATGTGTTTCAAGTACTATTAATTTGTTCCAAATTAATATTTTGTTGAAACAGCATTTTATCCACTCATTTGTGGATTAGAGTTCGCTGAGCCTGCACCGATATTACTGTGAAAACTATTTTAATTCAAGCTTTAAGAAGCAGAGCCACCTGGGATTCCAAATGGCTGAGGACCTCCTTCTGATCCGGAGAATCTTCCCTTTGCAGTTTTGGATAGCCCATTCCCATTTTCCTCAGGGACGATGCTGAAGTTAGAGGATATTTTCTTGCTCTCAATGATGATGTTATTTTATTATCTAGATTTATTCTTTGTCCGCATTAATTCTCCTTCGTTTAGTCCGTCTTTCATTGCTGCTTTAGAAGCTAGCCCCTGTTATTCGAGAAAAATCAGGGTAAAAACATAACTTTGTTCTGATTTTTTTGTAGAAAAATCTTTGTAAATATTGTAAAAGATATTTATCTATTTTTTACCTAAATCCTCTTAATTTCGTGCTCGTGCAAGTGATTCTTCTTCAACAATGTGTTAAAATCCTTTTTCATTTTAATAATGAGTTTAAACTACGCCTCTTGTAATTTGCCTTCAAGCTACTCTCGCTCTTTCTTATGTTTGTCTTGCAAATTAGATCGTTGCTTTTCAGCTCTCTCAAATTGTAGTTTTTCCACACGTTCTTATTCTTTAGATTCCAAGTCTTTTAGTTCTTTTCTGAAATCGAGTGCTTCTTCAACACGTTCATCAAGGGAAACAAGCTTCTCTTGGATTTGATACTCTTTTAGTTTCTTTTTTGGTTTTATTTTGACAAGTTCCACTGCCTTGCCTAGTTTATCTTCTAGCATATTCCTCTCTTCAACTTATTTGAATTGAGTTTCAGCTCTGCGTTGATTCTTGTAGTCATCCAGTTTCCGGAATTCCTCGTAATAGAAGTCATAGAAATCATCCAATCTCTCTTCACCAATTTGATGATACATACTTCAAGGAAAAATCAAAAGAGTTTTCATTTTTTGCAATAAAGGTAATATCAAAACCTTAAAAAATTTAGCAGTTATTTTTTTATTTTCATATTTTTGTGTATGCTAATAGCAATTTGTAAGTTTTGAATATCCTTAAAACCTCAATAATAAGTTTAGAACATAAAAATGAGAGGAATAACTATGCTTTATCTTTTAATCCTCTTCAAAAAATAAATTGTTTTTATAAAATATGCTTTTTTTTCATAAAATAGTTTCTTAATTTACTTGATTTCTCCACTGTAGATTTAAGAACGAAGAGTATCTTAGTAACCAGCTATGAGCCCTTCAACTTCTCGCAGCTCCTTCATGAGCAACTTGAATTCAGAATATTCTTAGATTTTGAGAAGACTATTTGCTGTATGTTGCATCTTTTCTTTAAGAGTAGAGAACACAAGAATCTATTCATCTTCATTCAAGAATCCATCGTTATCTGCGTCAAATACTGTGAGAAACTCGCTAGGGGAATTTATCTAAAATTGTTCAATGATGTCTTCTTTGTGTTTTTCGAATATCTACTCGATCAATTTAGCACTGAGCTAACGATTTGATGTAAAATCACTTTTTCTCATCGTTTTCCATAACTCCTCGCTGAATCTTACTGCTCTTTACTTAAACAACGAGCCGTCGTTTTTAATCTAAAGAATGACTGCTCTTGGAATATTTGACAGCTAATTATAGTTTGTAGTGGTGCCAAACTTCTTGCTTAATCCTAGAGATGATTAATTATTTGAAAAAGTGTCTGCCATTTCAATAATTTTAACACAGAATCAGTTTTCTACGTTATCTTTATATTTTCTGCAGTTTCTTTAATTAAACACTTTCTTCAATTACACAGAAGCTCTGGCAAATAATTTATTAAATACAATAAACAACAATAATAAAGACAACTGGATTGGTAAGAAATTATTCTTATTGATATCAACGTTCAATTTTAGAGTGATTTTTTTGAAAATAATAAATATCAAAGCAAAAAAACTATTTAATATCATTAAGTTATTTAGAAATCAAAACAGTATTGTTTCAGCTTTTGTGCAAGTTTTTTAAAAACAGTGTAAATCGCATCCAAATTCAGTGAAAAGCTGAAAAAAAACAAGAACATATTACATTTCAACTCACAAAATAAGAGTAAAAAATGAAAGAATACAGTTGAAACCAAAATGCAAACTTCTTGCAGATTATCTAAATTTCACCAACACTAAGATAGATCAAGACACATTGAAAAAACAAAATTATCAGGCAAATTTTAATGTTCCATTGACTTTCCTAGAGTGTTATCTCAATGATTATCTCATTCAGCAGACCAAACAACAAAATGCAAATGATTAGATTTTTTTTAGACAACTCGAGAAGACATTAAAACTATTTTGAACGATGTAAAATATGTAAATACAATGGAACAATAATTGAGAATAAGTTAAATGTGTGTAGTTAGATCAGTTGGCAGCTGAGGAGAACTTGGTGACGGCCTTGGTACCTTCAGAGATGGCATGTCTGGCGAGTTCACCAGGAAGAAGGAGCTTAACGGCGGTCTGAACTTCTCGGGAGCTGAGAGTTCTTCTCTTGTTGAATCTAACGAGCTTGGAAGATTCGAGGGCGATTCTCTCGAAGGAATCGTTAATGAAGGAGTTCATGATGTTCATGGCCTTCTTGGAGATACCAACGTCGGGGTGGACTTGCTTGAGCACCTTGAAGATGTAGATAGCGAAGGTCTCTGATCTTTTCTTCTTGTTTTTACGGACACCGGTTGCTGAGGCAGCAGCCTTGACCTTCTTTTCGACAACAGCGGGAGTTTTCTTAGGGGGAGCCATTTAATAGTATGTAGTTTATTTGTTTGTTTGTATTGAGTTATTGATTTATATATTTGAATTGAAGAGACATCACGTAATCTTTCTAAGTCTTTCAGCGATCCGTATCTTAAATATATTACAACTGATTGGATAATCTCTTTGGATGGTCATTTGAACTAGATAGACTCTATTTTTTCTGATGTTTTATGGTCAAAAATAAAAATAACAGACTAAAATTTCTCAAGAAAAAACATGTTTGTTGAGAGTAAGACCTCAATAGTATTGGTAAAATACTATTTTTGGCGAACCATTTTATTCTTTGAAAGATTTAATAGTAATATTTGAAAGTCTTATTCATTTCAAAGTGTGTGAGACAGATATTATTATTATTAACATAATGAAGATATCTCAACAGGCAAAACCTCCCAAAGTGAAATCACTTCTTAATGTATGAAATCAGCATTTAAAAGCAGAAAAGACTTTATTTATGCACTTTTATACATTTTGCCATGTTTAAAGAGGGAAAAAAAATGATCATTTTTTATTAACTTCCCTTTTAGAAATCATTCAAGTATTCTTACCCTTTACTTTTACTAAAATATGGAAAAGCCTGAGCCATCAATCAATAATAATGAACATGCATACAAGCAATATTCATTGGGTTTTTCTCTCTTGCAATCACTGAATTTCACTTCGAAGATTCTGATATTAATTCTTATTTTCTGGAGATGTTTTTATGAGGACCCTAATGTGCACACAAACTAAAAAATAAAAAATAACTGTTGCAGGCATCGATCCTTTTTTGGAAAACATAATGAGATTATATCTCTGATGGAAAGGTTTGCATCATTCGAAGCATTTATTTCATAGCTAAAGAGTTCTTTGAATGATAGATTCCTTTGTTTTCAAGACATTCTCCAACATTATCCTCTTAGCAAAACTTTTTTGCGATTGATCTTTTTTGAACCTTTTTAATATATTTTTTGTTTCATTATTCAATTTTTTTTTCACTCTCTGCGAGCTGAACTCCATGAATATTGAAATCTTTTGTTATTACTGATAACTCTATTAGTATTTATCCAGTAGACTCCCCTTTAAATGCAAATCTACTATCACTGGACACTAATATATCTTTATAAACTAACTCTGGATACGAACCTATCATACGATCTGAGAATGTTGCACGAGGACGCCAGCATCCAAGACTCAATTAATAATCCCCTGCTTGCATAGGAATGCCTTAAATTCCATATCCAGCTATGCTATTTCTACCATCACTGTCTACTCCCCAAACTTCAACCATCAGCTTTGGCCAACCACGTAGAGTGCTTGCTGCATAGTTAAGATCGAATGGATGCTCAAGAGGGATGGTTGATTCAACTGGTCCAGAAGACTAAAAGCTATCTCCTTGATCAACCCCTCCGATTAGCTTCCAACTTTCACCTGCCACAAAGTTAAACTTCACATAAATTGTAGAGTACTCGAAGTTCTTTGCACCGATCAGTTTTCCTACTAAGTTCAACTGTGGAGTCGACATTCCTTACGATTTTACGATTTGGATAATAACTAAATTTCTTAACCTTTTGATTCCTTTGTATTCCTTAATTCACACAGAAATTTTACAAAAAACTGTTCTATTAACTCTCAATTTTCAAATTAATCTTAGAAACAGCATATCAACTAAAATTTTGCATATTTCTAAATTAAAATACATAATCTTTTCATCCAAAATAATAAAGATACCCCCCTCCCTCTTTCACTTTTCTCTTTTGTTGTCTCATTTTAAAATGAGATAAACTATAAAATTGATAATTTTGAATGATTCACTTGGTCCTTTTTTTCTCAACTTTTTTCCCTTTTAAAAGCTATTTTGTTATTTTAGTTCTCATTGTTTGAGACTTGTGATTTCCGTCCCAATCATTGCTTAATTTATCTCATATAACCTACTAAACAGATGACTTCTCATTTTCAATAATCCTAAATGTTTTTTGATGTTTATGCCATTAAAAAACCTAAAATAACAAATAGGAACCCTTTGAAAATGGTATTTCCCTCAATAAAATAGTCTAATCCCGATGAAAATTTAAATTATTTCAATTAGATTTATCTACTTTCACATTTTATTTTTACATGGCAATGACTAAAATCTTGTATCTCCTTTATCTTTGAGTGCTTCACACATGAGAAGAAAAAGCAATATTTAAATGAAGATACAATTAAGTTCCATGAGACAAAAGTATCTCTCTTTCTCTTCGAAATCACTGGAATATCTTC
>Ga0302285_10001313_pt1 | contig 13741 bp, 8 predicted proteins | sample III_Fen_E2_2_FD_200455 | JGI IMG/M metagenome (GOLD analysis project Ga0302285, IMG submission 200455) | Peat permafrost microbial communities from Stordalen Mire near Abisko, Sweden - III_Fen_E2_2 | ecosystem: Environmental > Terrestrial > Soil > Wetlands > Permafrost | place: Sweden: Abisko...
TACTTATTTATAAAAACCTTTATTTTTATGTTTTTTTTGTTAACTTATTGTTTTAAAAATCAAATTTAATTAATTCAGTATTGCTTGATGATAATTAACATATCACAAATATCTTTAAATTACTGAGAACAGTAAAAATCAGATTGATTTTTAGGAGATAAAGTATTATTAGTTCATGCAAAACAACAAACCTCAAGAGATATTTACCTAAATAATCAGAAATTGAAATGGATCTTTGGGTAACTGAACTAGTTGTAAGCACAGATGATGATTTTCTTTGATTTTTGTATTTTTAACATTGTTTTAGATTTTCTTTCTTTTTAAAAAAAAAATCAATTAAAAACAGTTTTCGAATTCCACCTAAAAATGAAAGAATTTCACTCGTTTTCCAAGTAAATACCGAATCAACTAATTTTGAGATTAAATTCCTAGACATAATCGAGATCAGAGAGTAAGAAGGTAGGAAATAGCAAAGAATATGAAGATTCGATCTTTGAAAATGGTCAAATAAAGCAAAAAACAACATTATGTGTTTTAATTTCAATTATTAGATATTGTCTTATTGTTCCCTCGAATCACTTTGAATTACTGAATCAATTATGACATAAGATAGATATTTTTTGGTAATCTTAAAGCTTTTTTTGGATAAAACACATCAGTGACTACCCCAAAAAAAACAATTTCAAGTTTCTTTTTTTCTTCTTTGATTGAAACCTTTGTGTGAAGTAAACTGCCGTGCAGAAAAACGAAGATAATTGAATAATTTGCTTTTTCAGCAATAACCACAAAGCGAAATATAGCCAATCAAAGGGATATTATCTGAGAAAGTATTGATTGATAATACTCCTCAATTAATTGATCTTGTTTGACTATGCATTTCTTGCTTGATTTGATCCATCCACAAAAGTTGTAAAATATACGCAAAAAGTCAAATAATGCGGGGAGGGAAGAAAAAAATTCAAGAAGTTTTATATGCTTCTGCACAAATAGTGCTTCTTAAGAATTATTTTTAGTTGCAAATATTATTATTTTCTCTATTTAATAAATCACATAATTAACTTGGAAAATATCACTTATGGGCTGCATTACAGGCAAGCCTTCTGCTCCTAAACATGAACATGAAACTGAGGACATTAGAAGAAGATCAAGCCTTCATATTCCAGAGGGAGTACCTGAGTAGGTTGAACAAAAAAGAAAAAAATCTGCAGACTCTCAGGATTTAGCATACTAATTTATTTAAATGATGGCAAAGTAACAAGAAATCGAAGAAAACGATAATAATAAAGAGTAAAAAGAAGTTGGTTTCCATAGTTGTCCAAGGCTTTCCCTTCCATCGTAGAGTTCTCTCATAAGAAAAAGATTAAGAAGAATTCCTGGATAATGCACTGCTACGACTTTGCATTATTGAACCCTATTTGGGTTGTATCTTCCGATATTCTTAGCTTACAGGCATTAATTATACTGCCAATCTGTAGCAATAAAATCTCATTTATCATCAATTAACTTTATTTATTAAAATGTAATATCCACTTCTTTTATGTTTAGTTTAAAAAATTTCTAAAATCGGTTTTGTTTAAAAACTCCATTTTTTGTTAATCTACGAGAGATGTTTGCAATCTGCTCAGCAAAAGTGACTCTTTTTCTAATTACACTCGTTTTTGAGATAATCAAATTTCACAAGCTATTTCAGCTTTCAATTTAGTTCACTTACTCAATTCTTCTTTTGTTTTCTTGAAAACCAAAAGAATAGCTGTAAACATCTTGATGAGACTAAAAGTATGAATTCAAATATTAAATGTAAGAGACTACGTCTTCCACTCAAAAATTAGATTCCATTGTCGGGATAATTTTAGTCTCAGCGATTTAAGAGATTTACAAATTACAAAAGCTAGAATTTTTTTCTCTTCTAAGAATTTACAGCTTTAAAAACAGCAGGTTTACACTTTCTAAAATTAAAAAACAAGGTTTCATAGACAATCAGAAACATTCTGTTGATCGAATTTCTTTTTTCTTTCTGGGTTGAAAAAGATTGGTTAACAAGTAAACACTATTGCAGGTCTTTAGCATAAGATAGCAACAAAATACTTTTTTTTTTAATGATTCACTGAAACAGATGTGAAAATGCATCTGAAATGTTATTTTTATCCCCCCTTGTGCTAATTAATGACGAAACTTATTTGAATTTAATTGTCTATTTGACAACTCATGCAGACTTTCTAGTTTTGTTTTGAGAATTTGAAAGGTATATTATTTTTCTAGTTCTCTCTTTTTCTAACCAAGATTACAATTTACAAGTAACCATTCCTTTGTTCTTCTCACTTTCATCTAGAAATACCATTTATTGAAAGTATTTTTTGAAAAATCTGCAAAATAGCAAAAGTGGTAGTTTTTCATTTCAAACTCAACAAAAATAAGCTTTGCATGGAGATTTATAACAAACACCCTTTCTATTTCTACTTCCTTGGAGTTTTTTTGGTTTATTTTCAAGCAAATTAATGTTTTTCAAGAGCGAATGCCAACGATCAACTAGATTTTAAAGCAAAATCAGACGTGATGTTCAAGAAGTTTGTTAATTTCACAAAAAAAAATTAAAAATGAGATAAAAAGTAAATTCTCCCACATCCATGTAAAATAATAAAACTGTAAGCAAGAATAGTTCTAATTTTTCTTGTAATTTTGTAATTTTGATTAAAATTGAAACAAACTAGATGTGTAAATGTAAATTATTTTTTCATGATAATTTATCATGCGACATTTTCAATATTTGCTCGTCAAAGATTTCACACTCATTCAACACAAAATAATGTAATTTTTATTTACTGCTGTAAGAATACATTATTAATGTAATTTACTCAAAAAATGGGCAAAGTTATTATTTTAAAAAAATGATTAAAAATAATTGACATAAAATGAACATATCCAAAGTCAATTTGTTCATCAACATCAAATAGTTTTTATTTTCATAATATGCTTAGAAATGATTAAGATAGTTTATTTTTGTTTGTTTGTTATGAATTCCAGACAATTAATTACCGTTTATCTAAATGCAGCAGATAATTATTTCTTAAGTTAATGAGATAATTTTACAATAGAGATTTCAAATGAACTTAGTTTTCTTTGAATAAAGATACTCTCAATTTTTTATGACATTCGTTCTATTGAGCTTATTGAGGGCAAGCAGCGAGTATGTACCGCAGCGGGAAATGAGTATTTTGAAGAGGATACTAAATATTTTCAAGATTATTATGGGATATTGCACACCTATTACTGACATTTCAGCAAATGTCAGAATCAAGCTGATTGTCATTACTATGAGAGCCATTAAATTAAAGATAAAATATGTTTTTCCTAAACCATACGATTGATTTGTCAACTATTTCAAAGAAAACAATCAAGTTAAAATCAAAAATTCATAAATATTTTTATTCCTTACAAGCAAGAGTCCAGCTAAAGGTGCAATGATAGGTACAAATGGAAACGGTGCGAAAACCAGAATAAAATCGAAAGTTAAGAATCCCTATGTGTCAGCATAATATAAATTACTGAAGAAAAATGTAATTGCTGTGGTATCTAGGATAATCAAAGAAACCAATGCACCAATGAGAATTTCCTTATCAGTTTTGGAATTTTTATGCGCGAGAAGTTCATATCTAATGAATCCTAGCCAAAGATCAACTTTCAGCATGAATAATTAGAATTTACTTCGAGATTAGCTGCGATAATTATAATGGCTAACCTTTTCGTTATTGCGTTTTTTGGATTCTTCCTAAGCAATTTCAATTTCTTCTTCTTTTTCTATCATTTATTGCATCATATCTTCTACAGTTTCTTTTTCTTAATAATCTACTAAAGCTTGCTGGAGCACCTATGAGGGTTCTCTAACAGAGGCTGCATCATCAGGATACAGTGCAATTTAAGGAGGAATCATGTAGGATTCTCTTTCAACAGCTGATTAAGGTTAAAACGATGGAGATTTAGAATATGGAATGTTATAATCGTATTTCAACTGCGAAGATATCATCGCTTCTAAAGCTGGAGTTGAGCTATAGTGTTATTACAGTAATAGCGGCTGATTCATAAGCTAGCTGCTGTCTTGATCGATTTCAAGCTCTGGATTCAAGGATTCTTTTAAATCTTCAAGATCTTCACTTGTGCTGAAGATAAACAAAGATAGTTTGTAGTCGAATGGACGGTGAAGTAGTCTAGATGATTGTAGATTAAGAATTGCTTTCTCAAATTCATTGGAATCTTCTTTTTCTAGAATTGTTATCTTCTGATTTCTCGTGATTTATTGTGGGAATTATTCCTATTGTTATTGTTCCTATTTGTTTTTCGCATCTAACACATCTTCAAATGGGATTTCTATGATTAACAGGTGCACTTTTAAGTCAATATATGTCAAGAAATTATCGTTAAACGTGCGAGTCAAGGCGACTAGCTCTTTGAATGATTACAGAAGGATCTCCCGTGAAGATAAATAATCGATTGCATTGGAGAATTTATTAAGTTCTTGAATGAAATTCTCGAAGATCTAGCTGTTTTGCATGTGATACTTGTAATTTGCACAGAACACACCGACATCTATTGGGTTGCCACGATCGATTATGCGTCGACTGTTAGTAGAGTAGAATACACTCTGCAAGAAATGATCTCTAGGCCATATGTAATAGGGCTTGAGAAAGCTACCCTCACCACCTTGAGGTAACAAATAGCAGATTTAGTTAAAGGAATAAAATGTTCAAAAAGATATTGATTGATTTTACTGAAATGAATGATAGTAGGCATGGTGACTTTGAAATGTTTTTGATTCTTTTTGCGGAAGTTAAATAAATCAAGAGCTAGAAGCGAATAATCGTCACTTTTAGTGATCTTCATCCTGATAAACTCTTGGTTTATCACATGGGAACCTTTCAAGAATCTCTAAAACAAAAAAACAGCCAAAACACAATAAAAAAAAATGAGAAATTAAACCTTTTTTGTTGAAATATCTGATTGCATATCTTACAGGGTATGGTTCATCATGTATCTTTCTATTCACTGTATTGTAGATTTTCTTTTGTATCTTCAGCAGCCAAAACCAATACAGCGGATAATAGAGATAATTCAGAATCTTTAATATAACTACATCAATCTTCTTCCACTTAAGCGATGCATTAATCTTTTAAGCAAACTCTGCATATTCCCGTTAATCGAAGATATGCTCAGTGCCTTCAGGAAGCCGTAATTGCAAAAACCAATTATTTTCAGCACTATTTTGACCATAAAATTGTAGCCGATATTTATGATAAAGTAGATCTTTATATGAGAAAATATCACTTTCTCTGCATTCCCTAGCGAATTCACTATCACCGAAATCATATTTCACATGCTAAATCGGGATGGAATCGACTTTTTTCGCTTTCATTCTTAAAATTCTTCGGAGAATATATCCCAAACATATCAGCGTGAAATAGCAGACTAAGTAGATAATTCCAGCCGAACCCATGACGTTTTTGACATAAAACCGAAGAGGATCGCAGCTGAAGGTGTCACACATCCCAAAACATCCAGTTAGATCATCAAATTTAACTTAAGACCCTTGGATACCTTTCATTAATAAGGTTATTGTTTTAGATTGTGGGCAAGGTTTGCATTTGCCTACAATTCCACTTTTATAATATCCTTACTGACATTGAGTACATTGTCCGTTCAGCTATGGCTCATACCCAGCTGAGCATATCGGTGAAATATAACCTAATATAAACAAAAAAATGAAAATATCATATTAATTATTATGAAAGAATTTGAGTTTGTGAAGTTTTTTTACTTCCCATGCTTGCTCGAACTGATGACAGAGTTTCTGCAGACAAACCAGAAATCTTAGATAAATCACGATTTCCTCGATCTCTTGCTATTGTGCCATTAAATTGATTCCTTCCTTATGTGAAATTCCAACTTAATTAGCTTATTGTTATGATCCCTCCTGCACCTTCTCCGCAGAAACCTTAGAAACATAAAACAAGAAACAAATTTTCATTTTTTGAAACTGAATTCCAATAATGTTGCCTACCACTTGGATCGGATGCCCCACCATTCACAGATATCACTCCTGTGCCACTAATGGAATTTGATTTAACTGTGATTGCTCCTCCTGATCCTCCACTGCCTTAAACTGAAGTAAATCCTTAACCATCTGCTTAGATCCCCCCATTTATGACGATTTCCAAAGACGCTAAGATCAATATAAATCCTCCTCCAGCCCCTTCATTTCCAAGCTGACGAAAGTTCTTTGTTTAGCCTTTAAAAGCTCCTCCACTGCCCTATTTAGTTTACAATAAATAAAAATTCATTATTTTTATTTTTACCAATCCAATTTTATTACTTCATAAACCATTGAATACGAGTAAGGATAATTATTCAGGACTGATCGAGATTACGTTAGAAACGACATACAGTTCAACACTGCTTAGTCATTCAATTCAATTTCTGGTAAACCTACTCCACCGTAGCTAGCTTAGTTTGCTCCAGAAGGTTAACAATTCTCAACTGTATCAAAAAACAGCCCCTAACCTTATCCATAGCTAGCAGGACAACCTTTGCCATTTGCGGAAATAGTCGATGTATCAGTTATATTGATTATCGTACCAACCAATCCTATCTTCGAACCATCAATATTTGAGAGATCGTAGACAATTGCAGATTCAGAAAAGATCAACAGCGAATATGAATATTAAAGTGAGCTGAAGAGCACAGAATACTGTGTTTAGTTCGATTAGTTTGCGAGATTGAACAAAGAGTTCACAGCATATCTAGGATTTGCATTATCACTCAAGACAACGCTGAGAAAATTGACTTGCTAATTATAAATCTACACATTTGGCATCTGAATATCTTCAATGCAAAAGGTGTACAAAGACGTCAAAGTCGAGTGATTTACCGTAATTGTAGACACAGCATGCACTGCAATACTCCCACCAACAAGGGATGTTCCTGATAATATGTCCAAACTCTTTTGCGATGTGAAAATCATTGTGGAATATTTATTTTTGGTATGTGCTATATATCCTGATAAGCTGAGATAGCTAGTTGCGTTGAGATTCACAACATAAGAATTCAAGAAACTACAGCATTTTCCAGTGATTGGCATACCGAATTGTGTGTTGTCGATGGCAATAATCGATGCTTGTATGGAGAGATTATCACAAAGAAATTATGTTTATGTTGTACGGATGTTCCGAAGAGTTAAAACAGTCAAGCCTTCAACTACTGGAGAACCATCTGAATTACTGCAAGTAACTTACGCATTATTCAGTATGACTTATTGACAGCCATATAATGTCCATGCTGTCTGAAGGTTCTTGAGAGATACAGCGATGTTATTATATGTGCAGCCATCACAGGAGGATAATAGTGATTGAAGTAGCAGGGTCAAAATGAAGATCGTGGTAGCTTGTAGACTAGCAAACATTTCTCTTGGCTGGAAGAATTGTTGATTGACCAAAGAAAAATAATACTATTGTGTACCTTCCCACACTTTCAATTAATCCAATCTCTGGTGATTTTTCTTGGATAAATCAATATTTTTTTTTACTGTTCTAATCAGCTTTTTTTTGGATTCTTATTTTTCATTTAATATCTTTCAAAGATAGGTATTTTGAAGATATTTGTGAGAATGGCTTTTTCTAATAAATATTATTATTTTATAAAGGGAAAGTTAACCAAATTATAATTGGAAGGTTATCACAAAGCTATGGTGGGTTGAAGGGAATAATTCATGATAAAACTACCATAAAATATTAGCAAGCCGCTGTAAAAATATTATAAATTAATTTCTAATCTATTTTTTTCTTGAAATTGCAGTTTTTCTTAACAATCACTTAAAAAATACAATAACATTATGCAATCATCTTAATCATTTTCTGGTTCCTTTTCCTTTTTTGGTCGAATTACCCTTATTGCTTGCTTTTTATTGTTGGGTTTTTTGGAAAGTTTTCTTCTTCTGAATAATCTGCATTCTTTTGCCTTTTTCCATATTCTTGAACTTAAGTCCTTTTTCGATCTTCTTGTGCTAAGATTTTCAGTCAAAAAAAGGTATTTATTACTACAAAAATTCACCATAAAAAAATAATTGATTACCTTAAGAATTTCTTAATGACTTTTGAGCTCGCTTTTGACTCCTTTTTGCTTTTAGTGACCACCTGGTAGATTATCTTCTGGGAGATAAACACCTTTTTGTCTAAGTGTTCTTTTCTTGAACAATCCTTTGACTCTGTTAACTAAAGATCCATCTTCGATTTCACCATCTTTCTGAATCTTAACCATATTTTTCTTCTCCCATCGTTTGAGTGTTTCCTTAGCAACTTATCCCTTTTTACCAGTTTTATGTTTATCTTCTCTGTCCTTCACGATTCTTCCAACTTCATCAGTTTTGCCGAAGATAAATTATCTTTTCTTCTTATCCCACATCATTTTCTTCTTGTTTTTCAAGAGATCCTCGTAGTCTTCAGCAACGATAAATGCATTAACATCTGAAGAACTAATTTTCTAATCTTCATCAATTCCCTTTTTGTTCCTGTTGAAGTGATCTTCTTCACCTTCAATGTATTGATCTTTATTACGGAAATCAATCATTTGAGATTTTTTAATTTTCTTAGTTTTTTTCTCAACTACATATTACGGATTCTCTGAACTTCCTTCAGCAGCAGCATTCTCTTCATTTTTAATCTCAGGCTCATCGTTAATCTCTCCTTCATTGTCATCTTAGTTGATTTCTTCTTCAGCTAAGTTCATTTGCTTCACTATTGCATCATCGAGGAGACCCTCATCAACGAAATCATTCACATCAATATTATCCTCATTCTCACCATCATCAACAATTGCTTCTTTTTCTTCAATTAAAGCCTATTTTTCTTACACTTTTCCACTCTCCTTCACATTAGCTTTTCCCTCACTGCTACTTCCGGCTGCTCCTCCTAAAGTAATTCCCATCTTAAGTTTATTGATTTTATCAATTCTTTAAAGCTTCTCTTAGAATAAAACTTTTTGTTTTTTCAGATCAGCAACTGATCTTGTAAGGGAATTCATATTCTCAACTAACGCAGGATCTTCCGAACCAGGTTTCTAATTCTTGAGATTTCTCTACTTGTATATTTCAAGTGCACTCATGACGGGCTTGTAGCTCTTGATTTAACTCAAGAAATCCATACGTTCTTTTTCTTCCTCAGCATAGGCACAGAAAAGTGGATTGATCGCATCTAATTTAACTTAATAAGATCCTTTAATTGAAGCCTTTGTTGCACTTTATCTTGATTTACTGAATTAAATAAAGGCATTTGAAGCCATCTATTACATTTTATTAATTTCAATATCTTCCTTCAGTAACTCTTGAATTTTTGTTTATTCTTCTGTAATCAGCTGCACTGGAATATTTCCGTAAACAGCCTTGGATGTGTCTTTCATGTCATTTACGTCATTTGAAAGTTTTCTCCCGATGAGCAGCATAATTTCCGAAATATACATGACTTCATTCATCCCGATGAGAGAATAAGTTGTACCTTGTCTACCTGCTCTAGCAGTTCTACCAGATCTATGGATGAAGATCTTTGTTGAAGCGGGGTAATCATAGTGGATTACGTTGTTTACGTTGGGTAAATCAATACCTCTACTTGCGAGATCTGTAACGACAAGGACATTGCATTTTTTAGCTCTGAATTCACCGATTTAATCTTTTCTAGCGAATGCATCCATTTTACCATAAATGCAGACATTTTTAACATCAAACTTTTCAAGAATAGCACAAATCAGATCGACGTGGTATTTTGTGCTTGCAAATACAATGCTGTTCTCCTCAGGCTGGATAACTTTCTTAAGAAGATACACTAAAGAAGCCATCTTTTCGTTGTTTCTAGAGAGGATGAAATTCATTGTGATGTTCTCGTTGATAGTGAATTCAGAATCTAACTTCACGAACACGTACTCCTTCAAACCAGCTCGAGCAAAGGCAGATAATTCTTCAGGGATTGTGGCAGAGAACATTAATGTTTATCTGTTTTGACTGACTTTTTTCAAGATTGTCTAGGAGAAACAAACAATGCAAAAGTTGAAGGGAAGTTCATTTTCCATTCTGAAAATCATAATAAATTCTTCTTAGTTACCTTCATTTAATCAGCAAAACCGAGCTCAAAGAGATAATCGCACTCATCGAAAATAAGGAACTCAACTTTCGACAGTGACAGTTCAGTCTCATCCTAGATTCAAAAATAATCAATTTTAGTATGATTTCGGGTGCACACGACTATTTTTGTTCTATGAATTCTCAAATTTATCCTAAATTCATTTGGCAATATCCTTACAAGTAATTAGCTGAGTCTTCCTGGTGTTGCAATGAGAATATCCGGATTCGATGCAAGACTTTCAAACTATCCTTCAAGTCCATGTCCACCGACAAGCAATGAATATGTGAGATCTGTATTTTTAATGAACGTTTTCAGCACTGTAGCAATCTGCAAAGCCAACTCTCTAGTCGGCAATACAATCAAAGCTCTATGCCCAACAATCCTAGCATGGGCTTTTAGCTTATTCACCAAGGGAATCACGAACGCAGCTGTTTTTCCTGAACCTGTACGAGAACAAGCTACGACATCTCTACCTTCTAAAATAAGTGGAATAGCCTTTCTCTGAATGGGTGTAGGCATATTGAATCCTCTATTTTTGATCGCCTTGTACACAGGGTAGATAAGATTCATGGATTCGAATCCACCACCTTTCTTCTTCTTGGTGCGCTATTGATCATCCTATGATGGAGCTGCATATGCTACACTTTCTGACTCAAGTTTGCTCTACTCGTTTGCTTTTTTCCAATCTTTACCCATCAATGCTTCTGAAAATATCGAAATCTCTAGTTTTAGGAAATATATATTAAATTTAGCTTCTAAAGATTATGTTTTGGCTGAATGACAATATCATGCTCTTTCTTCTCCCCAGCATTAAACATCTACTTTAAACTCTTTTAATATGAACATTAGACACATAATCTGTGGATTAAAAATAAGTAAATTAAAGATTCTAAACCATTTATTTCCTGTGATTCTTTCACTTTTGGGTTTAAAAGACATTTTTAGTTGTTTTAAGAACATAGATTAAGTGCTCATTTTTGTTAGATGAAACTGATAAAAGTCAATGTTATTTTCAAATTTATTAATTATATTTATTGAATAAAAAGATGGATTTAAATACTTTCGCTTCAAAAAGGAATTAATTTTCATCAAAAGAATAAGAAATAAGCGTCTGATATGCAACAAATTAAATCTTCATTAATATAAATATGTAAATTAATTTGTCAAACTAAACTCAATTAAATACAAAAATCATAAAAACACTAATAAACAACTATTTATATAATATTTTCTCTGATTTATTATGTTTCTTATCAGTCAATTCTCTGTATTTTTGATTTCATTTCATAATGCTCCTTGATCATACTTTTGAATGCTTTCGAATATGCCTACGACATCAGCAGTCAAGTCTAAAATGACACTGGAGTCACTGAATATTGATAGAATACGAACTTTAGGAATAACTTCTTTGGTGATAACTTTGAGGAGTTATATTTCTTCAGGCGAATATCTTGCATTTTGAAGACTAAATAGCCAACTTAGGAACTCGTTTTTATTTGGAATTTTCTCAAAAGAATCAAAGTTTAAGTTCAATTTAAACTACTTCATCTTGTAAAAAATCATTTTTAAAAAATTCATGTCGTATACACCAAGTACGTCAAAGAATCTTGGCCAAAAAGCTGGACTATCTGAATGGATCTAAAGGGAGAGCAAAACAGCAAGGAATAAAAAGCTATTGCTGCTATTATTTGAATCGAAAAGATTATCTTTTCCTTTGAGAAAAAGAGAGAAGTACAGAGAAGAGTTAGGGAGTGTAGAAGCTTCACTATTCTGAGTAGTACTATGGGTATCGATTGCTATTGGGTTAAAGAATAGCCTCCTTACATCAGCAATGATTAGATGAATATCATCTACGAATTCTGCTACTAGAGTTATTTGTGTTGGTGATGTAAGTGCCACTTTGATATTATCAACTTTCAGCAGCTAAAAAAGTGATTTCTTGTGGTTCACTATCTGCAATCTTAGGAATTCTCTCAATTCCTCTAGTGCTCTGTTTCCTGAGTTTTCATCTACACTCAGCTACATTATCACTTTGTTTTTGATCCATTCTTTATTTTCACCCATTGATTCTCCAATTGAGGCACTTAATGATTCCCCTAATGGTTTGTCTACTTTAAAACTGCCTTCTAATCTGATTGTAGCTTCTTCAGGTTTCATATCACCGACGCTTAAATCAACTTGGCAAGTGCCTACATTAGGGTTGCTCATTTGTTAAGTAGGTTATTTGCCTTTTTTAGATATTTTTTAATATTCTTGAAGAAATCATAAATTCTATGCAATTTCTACAAGCAAACATGCTTTTAATTGCTCATGCATAATGATTCTTTCCCCAATTAAAACTTCTTTAAAGATTAAATAAGTAAATTTCTAAAAAAAAGGAGAACGCATGATAGATTTGGTTTTGTTGTTCTTGAAAAGTAGTTTAAATCATCTTGTATTCCATGCTCCAGATGAATTTTGATTATGCTAACTCATTTTCCCTTTTAAACAATATACTTTCTTACTATTTCATATCAAAATAATTCTTAAATATTCTTCTTCTACAATTTCCTCAGATAAGCATTAGCATATCTTAAATTCTTCTAGTTTTAAAGTAATTAAAGTCCCTTTTTTGTTTGTTGTTGCTATTGAGCTGTAACCACCATATTGATTGATTGATAAAACTGACTCACCAATCTGAACCGTAAAAGCAATTATTGAGACTATCCAAGATAAGAGAAATCAATCTTAAAATACACAAGCAAATTAATTGATTTAATGATTTTTTAAATATTTAAAATCATTGGTTCTATAAAAGACAAATTGCATATGTGAAAGCTAATTTGTTTAGCATTCTATTGCATACAGTTCTATCTACACATCCTCTGTCTTTTACTTGTCTCTTTTGTTTGATTCAAATTTAAGAAAATTAGCACTTATTTGCATTCAAAAATTCTGTTTATTTTTTGCTGAAGAGAAATAGTAGTAGAAGTAGGTGTAGAAGGGAGATATTATTTGTAGAAAAACCCAAAGGATAATATAAATAATAGTATTTTTTTAAAATTAAATACAAAGGAACTCATGATTCAATTTGGAGAAGTAAAAGCTTGGATTTGCTATTCTTCCTATCGAGCTCGTTAAAATAGAGTGAATACTTATTTGTTCACGAGGAATAATTGAGATCTTTGTGGCTGTTCATCAAGCCCATTTCAATGTCTTGTTTATCTTATTACTTATGATCCTCTCCATTATTATTGCTGCAATTAACAGTTGTGCATTGAGTATTATGACGACTTGTGATTCTTTTTTTCCCAAGAAATATACTGTCTTTATGCATCTTTACATGATCTTTATCAAATCCTCCTTTGATGAATTTCTTTGAGACAATGCATCGAGTGCAGGCGAGACAATTTGAAAGATAGAAAACAAATTATGGGATAGGCTTATTCAGTAATTTCAGGCAGAGTTCGTTTGTGAAATGGTTGCAATTCCGCTTGAAAATATCATATGATTTGCCAATATAATCTATCATTAATTCACTGATTACTTCTGATATTGCTTCTTCGTCGATTGTGCAATTACCCATGAAGACTGTTCTGCGTAATTTA
>Ga0302285_10001319_pt1 | contig 13718 bp, 7 predicted proteins | sample III_Fen_E2_2_FD_200455 | JGI IMG/M metagenome (GOLD analysis project Ga0302285, IMG submission 200455) | Peat permafrost microbial communities from Stordalen Mire near Abisko, Sweden - III_Fen_E2_2 | ecosystem: Environmental > Terrestrial > Soil > Wetlands > Permafrost | place: Sweden: Abisko...
TATTTGATCATATTTTTTTCCTGCGGAGTTGTTCTTACATTCGATATGCTAGTCTTCATCTCACGACAATTCCTAACTAAAAACCGTATTTTTTCATACATGCGGTTCATGACCAATCCTAAGGTAACTCTAGAGAGGAAACCAAGTTGGGCAGATGAGATGAGCATCTTCAACTCGTTTTACAATCTTGGTGATAAAGAAAACTAGAAAAAGAGTGGAAATGTCTACATGCAAAACAGTGACGACAAATTAAGCCAAAAAGGAGATAAAAAACAATCCATTGAAGACAACAAAAATACTAATTTAATAGATAATAGACGAGGACAGCACACAGCAGACAATCAAGACAACCAAGACAATCAAAACAATATTACTATTAAACCCATGATTCCATTCGAGGGGATTTCCCTGGCTTCCCCTTCGTAGCCAGAGAAAAGGTAGCAGAAGAATTATAATATCGGAGGAGGTACGCCTTTTAGAGAAACTATGTTAAAAATAACCATATATTTTTTTTGGGATATTAATCCAAAACAGTTAATATACAGTTGAAGTGAAGGATCCATTCGGTGCTGGAAAGCAGCGCAATTTATTAGCAGGAATCAAGGATTAGTCGTCTACAGCAACACCTGATTAAATTATATTCACTGATATGCCCAACAAACAGCAGCAGCAACAGCAGGTCGCTTAGAATAATCTGCATAATATAAATAATCTTTCAGAAATTCTAACAAGCAGAGGAATCGGAGGAGCAGGAGGAGCAGCTGATTATAACTATGGCGATGAAAATATTGCCCTTTCGAATAAGAGTTTTTAATCTTCTTGCAAAGTAAATAATTTCATCGCGAACATATAAATTCCGAGTAATTTCGAGGAAATATATTCCTTTAGCGAGTTGAAACAGTAGTAGATTCAAGCGAAATCAGATTTGCAATTGTGCTCTCCTAATTTGAATTCTGCTCATTAATCAAATAATAATCTACGACATTGATCTTCTTTCTTCTTTTCTTATTTTTATTCATATTTTTCTTTTGTTTGTTTATTTTTAAATGCAATTTTTGTATTTCTTATTAGTACTAAAAAAAATTCAAATTATTTTGAAATCTATTTTTGTTTTTTCTACTCTAAAAATGAAAAATGGGAAGAGTGATAAGGGTCTAGTAGTGAAACAGACACAAAATATTAAATTAATAAACGAGCGCAATGCCAAGATTCAAAGTGTCGGAATTGATTGGTTGGAAACTTCAGATATTAAAACAAAAACTTCAAATCATAAAAAGTTCTAGACTTGAAAATCAACAATCAAAATCCAAACTCCTTATCCACAGCGATATCACAAAAAGAAAAACAGCTCAAAATACTTCTAACTAGAACTGAACTAATTTTATCATGGACAATATCATTTCGCCGAGCTTTAAGTGTTTCCGCCATCCGTTGAAGAAAGTTGAAGCTGTCTGCACAGAGCCGTACTGTAATTGCTACAGGTTTTTCTGTGTTCAGTGTTTCTTCGAGTACTCTTCTCATTTTATCAGCCATAAACAAGCAATCCATGAGATTGGAGATGTTCTGACTTAGCATCAAGGCAGCTCATTCAAGAATTCAGTGATTTCAGAACTGCAGCAAGGATTGAATAAAGCGAAATCTTAAGTCAAAGATTACGAATAAGTCATCAAAGGCAAACACGCATAGTACATGAAGATCATTGCTGAAATAGAGAAGTAATTTCTGCATGCGAAAGATATTCTTGTGAGAGAGATTGAAGATTATCTAGCGAATCTAGTGATAAAATAACATTAGCATTACGGATATCTGGAAAATAAAATGAAATCCCATTTACAAGAATCTTCTGTTAACGACTGGGTGAAGATGAATAGCAGGAACGAAGCAGAGATAACTGGATTCTTTGAGAATATCATTAAAGCACCAGGGACAAGTGCTTAAGATTTACTAGCTGAAGTTGGGTTATATTTACGGTCTTTTAAGCGGAATATTTAAGATCTCGACAATCAAAGTAATTCAAAAATGGTATCATATTTTTCAGGTGAGCTCTCATAAATCTTCCATGATAAGCTCAAAGAACTCAAATAGCTTCTGATAATGTCAGTTGAAGAAGTTTAAGTTTAGAATTCTAGTCTGCCGTTTGTTGCAAAACTATCGGGGATGCAAGAAATACCTACTGCTGGAGCTACTGGAGATCGAAGAAAAAAGGAAGAATTTTGGATGAAGAATAATAGATATACTTCAGAAAGTTTAGCTGGATTTAGTTTGAAAAAAGGAGAGGAATATAACACGAATAGCTGCATTGAGGTTGAGGTAACTCCAAATAATATTTTTGAAAGTATGACAGGCACGAGTTCAACAGTTCTACCAAGACACAGTGTTGACAATAATCCATTGCACACTGGAGGAATATGCTCGATGATTGTTTTTCAAGAAAGTTCTACTAAGAAAATAATCGCAACAGGGTCTAGAGATTGCTCTGTTAAATTTTGGCAGCTTGAGAGTTCAAGCTTTGAATACATAAAGACTCTTAAAGGACATTCTTCTCCTGTTTTAGCATTATGCAAAATTGAGAAAGAAGAAAATTTATTCCTAGCATCAGCTGCCGAAGATGGCTCGATTAAAATCTGGAATCCTATTCTGTAAGGTAAAGAGCTACTTGCTTCTTTTTCGTAGCATGCAGCAGCTGTTACATCGATACTTTATGTTGACGAGTTCCTTATCACAGGTAAATAATTTTAATTATTCAAACATCATAAAGAGTTTCTAATTATTTTTAAATCAAGGTTCGTTGGATAAGACATTGAAAATATGGAATCTGGATGAACTGTTTTGCTAATAGACTCTTACATAAGATGAGGAAGTGAATGTTATATGTGCTTTTAACAGGGGTATCACAAAGTCAATTGTAAGTGGTTGTGGCGATGGATTTAGAATTTGGAATTAAAAAAAAATTGGAGAATACAAATTGAAAAGTTACAATAACAAAGCTCATAAAAAAGGCATCTCATTTGTAACTCCAATAGGTGCGATTGGCATCGACATAGCAACAGCAGGAAAAGATGGGTTAATTAAATTATGGAACATGGAAAAGGGTGTTTGTGTAACTTAGCTAGATGGTCACACAGGTGCTGTATATTAATTGATATTTTCCCCATCAACTGGAAATCTCTTTTCGAGCAGCTGCGATGAAACGATTAGAGAGTGGGATCTTGAAAAGTAAGTCCACTGCTTTGATAATGGAAGTAAGTTTAAATAAGATTGCTAGAAGATGGGTGAGATGATCATCTTCGAAAAAGATCGATTTTTACTCTCAGCTACAAATGATTGCTGTGCTATTAAGACTATCTGCATATGAGTATGATTCTCAGAAATCAAAACAAAATAATAATTTCTTGAATCGAAATTAAAATATAAAATGATCAAATCTCTTTTTTTCATTCGTTATTTCAGTTGTAAAAAGTTGTTTTAGAAAAATTATCATAAAACCTAGAGCAAAATTACTTTTGTTAATATTTCCAGTTATCAGTAATATTTTAGTAGAGTTTTAGTTTATTTGGAACTCCCACTCTATTTTTAAGCTTCTTTCTCGATTTATTTCAAAAATACTGCTTAATTCCTTTTACTTGCAGGATGTGGGTCCTACTATTCTTTTATTTCTATCTCTTTTCATTTGATATTTTGAAATAGTTCAAGATACTTTTAATAAATTGTAAAAAATCTTTCAAGCCCACATTTTATTTACCAAATTATTCCTCGTTTTTTGAATTGTTCTTTTAATTAATAATTCTTTTATGCTTTTATGGAAATAACTAGCTTGTGAAAATCTCAAGTATTCTATTTTAATTTCTTTATCAAACATCGACAGTTTTTATCTGAATTATTGCTGAGCATAAATGTAAAGTTACCTGGCACAATCATTTCCATCCTCTGTTAGCAAAACATTCCTTAGTAAAGTTAAGTTATTTTATTGTAAAGCAGACTTATGTCTTTATTAATGTGATTAGAATGTTTTTGAAAATTTTATGTGCTTAAAGATTGAGATAAGAAAGAAAAAAATCAATTTGTTTAGTTTTAGAATTAGATTAATAAATAGCTTAATTGAGCTAGGAAAAACATCAATAGAAACTAAACAAAATTTCTAGTGGCCTTAATAAAGTTATTATCAAAGAGTAGAAGAGAAGGAGATAAAAAAGAGTTGGATGAGAACAGAAGAAAAAAAAAGGTTTTTACTTTTGACATTCATTTTTCAAGGTCTGCAATAGTAGTTAGTGTTTTAATTATCCAGAAAAAGAGAGAGAAAGAGAGAACTTCTGAGAGATTATTAAGTTTGAAATTAAAAATAAAGAACACAAAAAACGCGAAATGAGTGGCTATTAACCAATACCTAAAAGAACAAGTAGTCCATTTTCTACTCGAGACTAAATCAAACAAAAGCAATTGTAAAAACAAACAGAGCGGATTCTCCTCACCAATCAGCGTAGCAATCAATCTATTGCTACTAAACTCCAAGCGAATATTGATTCCACGAATAGTCATACTAATACTTCTCCATAGATCTCGCCAAGAAGTAAGGTTTTCAATGAATCGTTTAGAATCACAACACTAACCAGCTTGAAAAGAGAAGGTTCTCCAGATTCACTTCTAAATACAACAAAATAGACGATGAACCCTACTAGTTCTCCTTGTATCCCTTCATTGGTGCATATCCCATAAGAGCAGCAGTAAGATCATATCAATTTAGGACACAAACTTAATAGCAAAAGTAATTCCATCAGCAACAACGGAGGATGCCCCCAATATGAAGAAACTCCTAAATTTAAAATCAACAAAACTGAGAATGTTCTTAGTTTCCTTCACCGTCCCTTTGGCAGTACTTATCTGGAAGAAGATAATAGCAGTAAAGAAGATGCTTGTGGGTCATGCTTCTCCTTTGGTCATGAGGTTAGTAGAGATGAAGATAAAATTGTTGGAATCATGTAAAGTACTCCTTAATAGACTACTTTAACAACCATAAATAATAATGAAAACGGTAGTATTTCATAAGTTTAGCATATTTAATAAGGAACGACTAAAAAACATGTATCTTTCTGTCCTTAGATAGATTAGAACATCGAATAAGTGGAGGAATAACAACGAAATCCTTAATATCAATTAATCACGCTAAAAAGCTGCTTAGGAGATAATCAGTAGTAGTGCCATAAAGATTAATAAATTCCTAATATTGATTAGCCTATTGAAATACGAGAGAATATCATCATCAACCAACCAATCTTTGAATCATTTGCTCCTTAAGCTAATTTCTAATCAAATTAAGGTTTTAATTCACAACTAGAAATCATCCAGTCATAACCCTAAGAATTAAACAACCCTATACAAGAGAAGAAGAAAAATCTAGATTTACCACTTCGAATCAGGAAAGAAAGCATAATAGAAGAGATTCTTGTTGGCGATGTTTCCAAAATGGAAGGAAACTCTAAATTAAATATGTTAAGAGAAAGAATGGTTAAGCCATAAGCAGACTCAACTATTGCAAAATACATAAAGGCTTCTTGCATCAAAAAAGCTTCGAGCTTAGAATTTATTGATATTCCTTCTTAAATCTATGGAAATGCAAAGAAAAATGAAGAAAATGAATAAGAACGAATCCCGCTTCTGATTCCTCAACTCAAAAGCAATTTATCTGGTGATTTTCAGAAGGCAAATGAACAAATAATAAATTGCAGTCATGAAAAGCATGAAAATGACATAAAATAGAATTAATAAGATAATTTAAATTAATAGATTAATGGTTATTAAGACTCTAAAATTTAATTGAGGAACGGGTAGGATAATAATTAAGCAGCGTTTAACATCTCAAAGGAAGTTTATTCCTAGAAAAACATAAACACTTTGGAGAAGATTACTGCAAATGTACTGAAACAAGATGGAGAAATATTTAATAGTTTTGAAATTAAAAACTATGAAAGTGAGATTGTTCATAATAATATACCCGATGAAATACTCTTTTAATAACCTATTACAGCTGAGAACTCTGAAAAATTATAATCTGCCGCTGTCTTGCTGGGAGACAGAAATTAAAAATAAAATAATAATTTAAAAAAATCAAATACAAATTCAAATTATTAAAGTTAAGATATCTCTGCGTACAATGGAGATACCTTTTAAGCACTTCAAAAGATAAGCACGCCGACATGCAAAACTGCAGTGATTTCGCTCAACATCAAGCCTAATCTTCCTAAGGAAGGTTTTTAAGCTTAATAACAAACTTCAAGTGAAGAATTGTTACCTCAGTAATTGAATATCTACACAGGTACAATTCATCTTGAACCTTTGATAACTGAGTCTAAAATGTTGTAAACGAGCCCAATCAAAAAGAGCTTAGACTCAACATAAGGGAGTTTTAATAGAATAGATAATCCTCCTCCTCCAATAGAAACCGCTGAGGTGTCCTAAACTCCAACGATGTCTTTGGATCTCCAAACCATGGCGTTCAAGATCAAAGAAGATTCAAAAAACGAGTTTTAATTTTCAAATGATGATAGTTCTTCTTATTCGAATCAAAACAACATTTCAAAAAGCAAATAAATCTCGTTCGCTCATAACTCTCCATTTAGCAGCAATAACAACAACACAACAATGGCTAGCACTGATGAAACAGCAATATCAGCTTATTCATCTGAAGTAGCAGCATTTTCATCTCCTTAATCTCAAGAATATTTTACAACATCTTACCTTAAGCCGAGTCCAATGCCAATCATAAATGGTTAATTTACTAATAATCTAAATTTAAAATCATCTAATCTATCCAACAACTTCAATACTAATAATAAGATTAATAAATAAGACCCATGTTCTTCACCAGTGACTTCATATTTACCTTCACCTAAAAAATAATCCAAAAAACAACCTATGGATTCACTAAGATTAGACTCCTCACTTGACTTTTCTCAAAAGAATTTGGCTTAAGATAAATCTACTAGCACCTTCAGCCGTCCTCAGCCTGCAAGCCATCCTTCTCCCAATAAGGCTTATTCATAATTTATTCGATAATCCTTTTTTTAGTAACCATCGAATCATAATTTCAATCATTCGCAGGAGAACATTCATGAAGACTAGTTCCGTTCTAAGCAGAAAGTTCTTTCATCCTCTGCGTACATAAGCTAATCGAGTAGTCTAATTCGATCATCTTCTCCTTCAAAGCTTAAATAAAATCCATATGATATTTAGCCTTAAACCGTCAAATCTTCAACTAAAATAGTAATTGAAAAAAAAGGAGATATTTCATCTAAAATAAATGCAATCCCTCATCATTAACCAAGCTATTCGTATAGCATTAAGTCTGGGTATTCAACAAAAACCACTAATGATGCTCAATTCAAAACTCCCAATCGTATTATAAGTAGTATCGCATCTGGTTCATAATATCTAAGCTAAACAAAGATGGAACAAGAATTTAGTTATTATTAGCTCTCACAGAATAACCTCGAAAAAGGGCAAACCCCTTAGAGTTAGAGTTTCTTTAATTCCGAAGTATCATTACCTTTTCATTGATTATCTTCATTTATCATAAATATCATTTTCTAATACTTTTTTTTACCATTTTTTTTTATTTTATTGAAGACATCGAAAAAAAAACCATAAGTTTTTTTTTAAAAATATTTTAACAAAATTTTTTTCAAAGTGTTTTAGCTGTTTGATCTCAGCATGTTTTTCACTTTTAATTGTTCTTGAAAGCTTTCCACTCTGCTCTCAAATCCTTACTGCTGATATGGTGGCAGTTCCATTTTAAGTCATTGTCCTTTAAAAAAGGTCAAATCAATGACTTTGATTTTTTGTATGATGTAATTTGTTTTTTTTTTAAATTTATTTTTTTTTTTCCTTTGAATTTTAAATATTTTATTGCTTTTTATTTCTCTTTTTATTGTCTTAAGACATTGCTTTTTTTTAAAGCATATAAAATTGAATATATAAATCGTTTTAACATATAATAATATGAATCTTCTTATTTTTGAAAAGTTAGATTACAAGGAAATTAGGAGGTTGAGCCAGATTTCTAAGAGATCAGGTACATAAAGAGTATTCGGGATAGGAATAAAAGCCATTCATTTGTATCAATCAAGACAATCCTAAGTCTATTATGATAGTGGATTAAAAACTGTGTTTGTCCTTAAAGAAGATACTCTAATGTTGATCTCTTTGATTCTTGTCTGCTTTAGCTCCCTTTTTCATCATAAGTCCAACTTGAGTGAGTTCACTTTCTTCATTTTGTTCTTCTTCAGCCCTGCGAATAGACAATTGTAGGAGATTCAATTCTCATTGTGCTATTCTTCAAAGGGCTCTGCGGATCTGCTTATAAAATGCATTAAAAATTTATAAGAAGTGTTTTCCTTTTTTCTTGGAAGTCGTTCACAAAGTATTGGTTAAAAATTAAGTCGACAACGGAGGATCATATTCGAGCATGACCTCTTGGGGAGTCATACTTTGTGAATTCGTTGCATAGAAAGTGAAGGAAATTATTTTTAGATAACACATAAAGTAACATTTTTATTTAAGTTGTGTTTTTCATAACAAGTAACGACATGAAACTGTTGTGGGAGCGCATCTGAAAAGAAGAGAGAGAGTGTTTTTGTCAAATATCCGGGGTTCGAATCCATCTTATTTAAGATTTACGGGTTAAAAAGTGTTTTTTCCTCGAAAAGCTCCCTCTCTCTCTTCTGCTTTTCATTTGCGCAAAATGTCCTTTTAAGTCAATTTAAATTAATTTTTATTTTTATTTTAAATTCTTAAATTTATTGTATTTGTCCCGCTTGATTTTCATCTTCTTTAGTATGGGGGGTAGGGGAGGAACACTGTTTGATTTTTACTAAAGAACATTATTTAAATTCAAAAATTGCATACTTCACTGAATATCTTGTGATGAATATGAATCTGGGAGGAGGAGTGCAAGGGAATTAGAAGATTTCTGTCTTTTAAACTCAAAAACACAGATTGAAACATAAATTAAATGATAATATTGAATACCTAACTGAAAAAAAGCACAATATGAAGGAAAAACACCATATTGCATTTTCAAAAATTAGAACAAAAAAACTACTTAGTCCTTCTGCGGAATGTGTATTTATTATGGGCACAAAAACTAGAAAGTCAATGAACTTTCAGCCATTGATAATCTCTCATACTCCTTTCACTGCCTTCAAAGAAATTTAGCAATAAAATGAACTCATATTAATCTAATATCCATATCTCCATCTTAGTTTTTAAGGTAACATCTTAAAAACGTCAATTGGAGACATACCTGAGATAAAATGGCTGAGATAAATTATATTTATCTCACTCATTATCCATAAAAACCAGAAATTTTAGAAGTTTTTTCTAAGACAGAATGCTAAATGGACGATACGCCTAACTTCTTGTTGGAAAGCTTTAATCAATTTTGATGTCTCTTTCTCATTAGACTCGAGGGAGCTTCAATAATGAAAGCCCACAACTTTTCAGAAAAAGGATCTTCGTGAGGAAAAAGAATAATACTTAGCTGAAGTTTTTAAAAAGATAACAAGCAGCCAAAAGTACTCAATAAATTCCCCATTTTAGCATTCTATCTTCCAAGTGAGAAGGAATATTTGAATGAATGCCCTCAGATGGAACTTCTAGCTTCTTAATCCTTCACTAGAGCACCAAGTTTGGTCTGAAAGAGCCCATTCGATTCCTTCCGCTGATCCCCTGATGCAACAATGAGAAACAAAACGCTAACTTTCCGGCAATTATTTTAACTGGTGGAAAATAGAGACTTACAATACAAGAACTCCATAGCTATATGATGCACCTTAAGATTCCAATCATAATAGATCATTATCAACTCTGTTCATCTGAGCTTAATATTTCCTTTTGGGGATTTCAAGTAAATTTGAAATGGTTCGCTTGCCCTTGCCTCAAAAATCCGGAATATTAGTTCATGAAAGTCTTGAGAAACCTCTGTTTGTGGAATCTATCATTGATTTTCAAAAGCTATGAAAATTCTTGAAAGTCTCGAAAAAAACTTGTTTCTACTAACAAAAAGTAATGCACAAGTTTCGTTTCCTACCTAAGACTCTGTCGTTGCTTGATTTGTTCAGCCAATACATTCCCACTTGTATTGATTGAAGCATTCAACAATGCATGAGTAAAAGGAGCAAAAAGTCAGATCAAACTTTCAAAAAAAAAGAAGCTAAATCTGATTTTAATGAGAGAAACACTTCCAAAAGAAGGCAATTTTCTCTGACCCCTTAAAAAAAAAGAGAACTATTCTCAACTTATTAACTTTATGCAGTTTAAAACTACCTTAATTCTTAAGAAAGAGAGAAAGATTGAAAAATAGAAAGAAACCCTGCTTTTAAACAGAAAGATAAAAATAATTAACTAAAATTAAAAATATTCAATAATAAATTTAAACAACCAAAAAATAAATAACACAAAACAAAATAACTAAATAATATTCTCATAATATCCTTGAATGAAGGTTTATCATAGGGTTATGTAAAAGCAAAATGTTCAAGTAGCTCTATTTCTTTCTTTTTTTTTCCTCAAATTGAAATTACTATTTTTAAAACTTATTCTAAGATAAGCTTTTTCAGCAGTTAGATTAATCCTTATTATTTATTGAGTATTCCTACCTATTTCAGCAATTTCCAATAAGCTGAATGAAATAAAAACAAACATAACTATTATTCCTAACTAAACAAAATTCCCTTTGTATTAAACAGACAATTCCCAAAACAAAAGTTAAAATAAAGAACAATAGCAAAGATATTTTTCAATTATTTTAAATATTCTTCTTTAATTAACTCTTCTAATTAAATGATTAAGTTAGTAAAAAAAGTAAAACTCTATGCTTAACAATTTCCATTTGATGAGAAAGACTATTTTAGACAGATAAATAAATAATTCATCTTCTCCCAATGAAGAATTTTTGCATTATTTTTAAAAAGGAAAAAGTAAACTCTTGTCTTACAATATATCTACTTTCTCACTTATAAGGACAAAATTTATTTTTCTGTTTCAAAGCTAGATCCGCATTTAAAACAAGTGGTTTAATCTCGATTTAGTGCTCTACATATATCCTTTTGCAGCTGTACCTTAATTTTTTTCCTTTTTTAATAACAAAAATTTAAAATTATTTTAACAAAAGCAACAACAACAAAAATTACTCTCTCAGTATGCTAAGATGTTGGTATTCTAAGTGATTTATCTTTTAATTCAGGAAGAACTGCAAATATTTGCTAATATTATTGCAATTATTTGATATCATTATCATCACCTCTAGTTTGACTCTTTGAATATTAACCATTTCGACTATCGCTATTTCTTAGCTGAACACTTGTCCTTAAAGGAATATTGTTCTTAATTGGTATGGTTCTCAAAGATTAGCATTCATTTTTTATGGAGAATTCCGTTACTAGCTAGTTAGAAGCAATAGTTTTAGTCCTATGATTAGCAAGACCATTATTTGAAAGTGCATGATTCTTCGCTGTTAAGTATCCTCCTTTTGATTCTTCACTTGGAGGTGGATATTATGATAATGCAGATTCTATTAGGAAAAGAATGTAAAAACTAGGATGAAAAACAATAGAAAATAAACTAATCTTACAGATGTTACTTTAGAATTGTCTTTTGAAAATATTTTTGTTTTCCTTTTCTCTTTGATTATTCGCACAGATTGGACTAATGAATACGGGTTGCTTAATTTAGCAGTGATACGAAGGAGTTGCTGAGATAAATGGTTCTTTCGAGAATTTATCTGCAGAGTTTAATGTGTTATTGTTGGTTATGTAAGAAGAAGAATTATTGTTGTTTTTATGGATTATTCGATCAGATTCTGATTAATCATGTGAAATAATATTAGAATATCTTCTCAGTTCTTTAGTTTGCGTGATATCTGGTTTAGTTTTAACTGCTGATTTTATTCTCATTTATCTACTAATCTCATTTGATTCACTAGTTATGTTTTCATTGTTCACATGATTCTAAGGTAAAACTACTCTTCTCTTGCTAGACTATGTGTGCTAAGCCCAACTGGTTGAAGGTTATTTTTCAGAAGTGAATTAGACTATTAAATCAAGAGGTGTTTCTTGAATTTTACCTAAGATATTTACATCCAATTATTACTACTACCTCTAGCATTTAGAAATAGCAGAACCTAATCGTTTTCTTGTTATTTTCTTAGGTAAAATTGAGGAAACTTCATTAGAATTATTTTATTATTAAAAATCATTATTAAATGTAAAGAGTGATGTTTTCTCATCAAATTAAGGAATATTTTATGATTTTGAGGTCTGAATAGAGGACTTTTCACCAGCCGAACGCAGGAAAGTTAGAAACATTAACATCTTTACTGCCTAAAAAATGAGAAAAAAAATGCTAATGGCATCGAATAAAACAAGAGAAAAGATATTGTATTTTCAAAGAAAGAAAAGAAAAATAGAATCAAACTTGAGACAGTTTTTCTGAGGTTTTTAAGCAATTAAGTTATTCTTATAATGTCAAGGGAATTGAATCCTTAGAATTAGCTGTAATGAAAGGATGCTACAGAACTTAAACTGCAGAGTATCTCTCAGTTGGATCTATTAGAGCTATTTTTTAAAGGAGATTCACAGCTAGACTTTTATTACAAAAAAAAATAATATGAATAAATATTATTTTTAAGTGCTATTTTCTATCCTGAAGCACTTGGAATTTTAATCTAAAAGAATCAAAAAAAATGACATACGCTGAGAAATGAGAAGGAAAAGTCCATTTCGGAGATGCTAATTTTATCTTGAATGAAGTGCTGTCATCGTTTTTTGGATCATAAAACGGATGGCGTCCTTTATCAAGAAAGAAATACATAATGATACCGCAACTCCAAATATCAATTTGCTTTTGTTAAAAAAGTAACAAAATATGAATATTTTGAGCAAGGAAAGCAAACAATTTTTTTTAGAAAGGATTACTTTAGAGTATGCTCTGGAGACAAAGAATTCAGGAGCCATGTAGAGCAAAGTTCCACATTATTCTGTGAGTCCTTTATTTGTCCATAAAGAGAATGACGAACTTAAACCAAAATCTGCTATTTTAACTGTTGAAAGATCTTCGACATCGCTGATTAAAATGTTCTCTTTTTGAATCCACGAAACATTAAAATAAACATAAGACTTTTGCAATTGTTTTCTTCATTTAAAAACTAAAATTTTTTAGATGCGAAGTTAGAAGAAAAAAGATAAAAATGAATCTATAAAAAATTAATCTACCAGGCTTGAGATCTCTATGGACAATGTTTTATCCATGAACATAAGCTAATCCCTGCATAAGACCTCGCATTAAAGTTGAAACTTCTTTCTCTGAAAAGCTCTTTTTAGTTTTCATTAGCATGCCCAAGGATCCTCCTTAGACGAGTTCCATTGCCAGCAGCAAACGAGTATTCGTCTCTCGAACAGCCTTAAAAGCAACGATATTTGGGTGCTTCAATTGTTCTAATATCACTGCTTCCTACTTCATCCTGAGCAGCAATTCCTCACCCATTTTTCTTTTACTTATCACCTACAAATAAATCATAGTAAAATAAGCATATTTTGATGAAGTTAAGCCATTTATTTCTAAATATTATCTTACTTTAATCGCTAATTCTTCTCCTGTAGCTTTAGCTATTCCATGGATAACTTTCCCAAAGGAGCCCTCTCCCAATACTTTTATCGACGTGAAATAAA
>Ga0302285_10001321_pt1 | contig 13712 bp, 8 predicted proteins | sample III_Fen_E2_2_FD_200455 | JGI IMG/M metagenome (GOLD analysis project Ga0302285, IMG submission 200455) | Peat permafrost microbial communities from Stordalen Mire near Abisko, Sweden - III_Fen_E2_2 | ecosystem: Environmental > Terrestrial > Soil > Wetlands > Permafrost | place: Sweden: Abisko...
CAACTTGAAGCATAAAAAATCTCAGAAATCTTAGATTTGGATACAATTAAAAAGATTCTAATTGTTAATGCAACTTACCTAACCAAAAATGTATGCCTGAAGATTCAGCAGCATTAAATTGAAGGAAAATCAGATAAATAAGTCTGGGATTCTCTTGTAGGAATAGATCTTGTTGAGGCTGCCAGAGCGCATATCCTTTACTTTACTTTCATTAACTTCTACTAAGAAATTATTTCGAATAGCTATCTCAGTGAAAACTCAAAGTCTATTTTGAAACAACTTTGTCGTCTCTTTGCTATTGCCAAGATCAATGAAAAACCTCATGGTCTAATAGAATCAGGTTTTATTAGCCCTCAACAAGTAGCTTTACTCAAATAAGCATAAGCTGATCTCTACGTACCTATCCGTCAATAGGCTTATGGTCTAGTTGAGTCATTCAACTTTAAGGATCCTCAACTCAGAAGTGCAATTGCAATGGAGGATGGAAAAATCTATGAAACTCTTCTTGACTGGGCAAAGACCAAAAATCCTCTAAATGAGCATTATTTCGCAGATGGTTATGAACACATTCAGAAGATGGCTCATGTTACACCAAGACCTCACTTGTGAAATGCAAAGGTGTTCTTTATTATCTGATGAAATGCTGAAATTTGTTTTGCCTTTATGTGTTTTTTTTATTTGCTCAAACAAAAATATCAAGTAGAAATTAAGAAATGAAAGATAAAATAATATATTTTATCAAAAAATATTACTCTTTAGCTTTTAGTATTTAAAAATAAATCTCAAAAACAAACTAAATGGTTAAATAGTATTTTTAATACTTATAAAGAAAAAATAAATTGAGATAAATAATAAACTTAATTTTGGTTTGAAGTAGATTCAATAAATTGGTAGAAATTATTTGGATTTAATAATCTTTCTTTTCATAGGATTCACTAAAAATGTAGAAAATCATGGAAAGCAACGACTAAACTTATGATCTGAGTTCTGGAGAAATGGAATCATCAGAATTTGAATCAATAGTTGATAACGAAGCCAAAACATAATCCTAATAAATATCTTCTTCATAGCGGGAATGCTGTCGTGCGTTTTATGAACTTGGTGAGTAGCTGTCTGGATAAGAATCAATGTTTATTGATTATAAGCATTACGTCTGGCCAATAGTTTAGTCTATTATCACAAGAAAAATTGCCATAGAAATACTGAGCTTTCTGAATTGTAGCGGTGGAACTCTCCTCATAGGTGTAGGGGATTAGGATTACAAAGTAAAAGGAATCTCGCTGACTCCAAAAAATCGTGAAGAATTCGCCAGCTATGTTTGTTATTTCATTTCAGTAATAGATATTTCTTGATTTTACTTATTTCAATTGAAGCTGGATAACAAAATCTTGTGCTTTATTCATCCAATATTGAAGAACGAAGTTGTCCTAAGTTTTATCCCAATTAAGTCTAGCGGGATCTGGTAGAAAAATCTTTACATCGCTAAACTTCTTATTTAATAAGGAAAACCAAATGAACTGTACACATTCGCATCAGAGCCAAACGAGATGTTAAGTTCCTTGAGAAGATAGAGCTCATGTTACCCACTTAGATCTGATCAAATCAAAAGTGAAATTCAAAGTAGAGTCAATACTCCTATTAGAATTCAGCCTACACATTACTGCATCGAGGTTGCGATGATACAATTTTATTATTAATTATTGAATATTTTTTTATCAGCCTGATAGAGAAGGGATCAAAGAATCTTGTAGGTTGAGTGATTTAGAGATATTTCATTAATAAACAATGAAATCTGAAGACAAAGATGAAAATCAATAGAGTTCAAGAAAAATAAAAGAACTATTTTTGCAATTCATTCAATCTGACAATTCAATGAAAATTCTAAGTTCAGCTGTATCTCAAGCATTCGATAAAGAAGGAATAGAATATGAAAAATTTGAGAATTATAAGTAAATATAATTCAAATGGAAACGATCGAAACATAGTTAAACAGTTTCAACAATAATCTAAAAGCTAGAAAAACTATTTCAATAAGAAAATAAATCTCTTCTCAGAGTAATTTGCCAAAAAAAAACTGTATTTTAAATGAATTTATCTCCAAACCAAGTCATTATTTTCACAAATATTGACAGAACAAAACTGAAATAATTTGAAAAATATCTTGAAAGCGAGATGCCAGATATTTGCATCCTTCCTTTAGAGTATGCTCTAATGGTTAAAGTCGAAAATATCAAAGATGCTTGGGCATTACTCCATCGAAAAAGAAAATTTATTGATAAATATAGCTTTAAAGGTGCAGATGTGAGATATGGAATAAGTGATAATTTAAAAATGACAATAAGCAATCTAGAGATAGAGAAAATTCCTGAATTTGCAAATTACTTTGAGTAATTGACAGTTGGAATCAAATGCAAGGGAGAAGACAATGCAGATACTATTGTTCTATTTTTCCCTGGTTTAATAGATCTCATATTAGCTTCAGAGAGGCTTTTCTACCTCTTGTATCATGATTCTAAAATTAGATCGTTTGGGAAAAACCAAAAAATATACTTCAACATTGAAATCTTCTAAAAATGAACTCTTTGGTGATTGTTTGTGTGTCTTTTTTTTAACTATTTAAAGCATTTCTTATTAAGTATCATATCTGAATCTTATTATTTTTAGAATTTCATATGATTTATTAATGAATTGACTTGCACACTTGAAATATTTGTGAGATTTTAACAAGAACTTTAATGAATCAAAGAATACTATTGCAGATATAACTTTCAATATTTTCTTTTTACTGCAACATCAAGAAAAGGAAGAAGAAGTAAATAATTTCATTTTAAACGCTTATTATTCATTCTGTCTTCTTAGTGATGAAATATCCTTGAATTGTCTCTTGAACTTTGCCTTTGAGTGGCACTGCATTTCCAAGTGTGACATTGTATTCATTCTAGTTTTCCTCTCTTTCAAGCAAGTTCTTTGTAGACTAGCTGATCATCACTCTCCCAGGGTCTCCACCTGATTCCATTTTGTTCGCGATCATGACATTTCTGCCGTAAACATCGTATCTAACTATGTCTGTGCCCATAATTCCTCCAATGATCTTGCCCTGTGAGAGAGAGAGAATTATGTGATTTTGTTTTCAATGAAATTAAGTTTATTTAAAATTATTTTTGTATTTTGTTTGCTTACAGTGTGGATGCCGATTCTCATGTTTAGGAATGGATAAGCACTTCCCTTAATGTGGTTGATTGTGTCAATCATGTCTAACCCCATGTTGATCACTAACCAAAAGAAACAAAGAAACAGTCATAACACAATTATTAACAAATATATTATGAAATAATTACCTCTTTTCGCTTCTTCAATTTTCTCCTAATCTGAGTTTGATCTCTCAGCTGCTACGAAGCTCAGCACGACGTAACAATCACCAATCGTGTATAGTTTAAACACTTGATTCTTCACGCAAATCTAATCAAATGCCTCGAACAAGTTCTTAAGCATAAGCAGGACCTTCTTCGGATCGACAACTTTATCAGAAAACTCCGTGAACCCCTTGATATCGGCGAACAATATTGTAACATCTTCAAACTCATCGGTGAGTTCTTTTTTGTTGTTGAATGACCCTTGATTTCGCATTTTGTTAAGGGCCACAGCAGGCAACAGCTAATCGACTAGTTCTTTCATTCGATCCTTTTTGGTATTGATCTTGGAAATGAAATTGAAGTTCTTGAAGGAATGTCTGAGATGATTGTATGTCTTCTGAATGGTGAAGGCGTTGTACACAAAGAAGAAGAAGCAATTGCTGAGGTTCAAGTACTGCCATAGCAGAGCAATGAAAAGGATGCTTTATACCATCGAAAAGATCAGGACATCCAGGAAGTTAAATGCGCTGTGGAATTAACAAAAGAATAAATGAATAAGAAGAACAGAAAGGATTTGATAAACTTAGAGCAAATTGCATTATGTTGTGTTCTTACACGATATACGAGAAAGTTGTGTAGATTAAGAGCATTTCGATGATTTGGATGATCACAAGATCTTCATAGTTGCAGAACCTACCTTAGAGCAGAGTAGGCACGCATGAATACAGGAAAATAGCAAAGACTAGGAGCTTGTAAGTTGTCTTCGAGTAGGCAAATGGAATGAAGATAAACACGATGATAAGAGACCCACAGAATATCGCTCTAAGAATGAAAATCAATGTAGAATTGTCGATGATTTCCCTGACTGTGATGAGAATCACTGTGCTCATGAAGTAAACCAGAATCAATAAGAGAATCATGATTCTGTTTCCATAGATGCTATCTCGCTTCACCATATCCTTGTATTTGTAGATTGTTTCCTCACTGACAGAGGACTTCACCATCAACAAGGGATTGAAGGCTAAATCACCTTCAGCGCCTGAGAGCTCTGTCTCATCGAAGTCACTGTCTGAATCGAGTTCCTCGTCGTGCTAGGTGTCGTTAATCTTGGCAAAAAAGAATATTAAGTAAAAGTGCCCTAAGCCCATTACAATAGCTTAGCAGGTCCAAATCAACCCCCTCCCATGAATCCTTTAATTTACTTGATTGGTGAGGTTGATGTCTTCTGGTCTCTCCTCTTACTGTGAGAGAAGGTTATTCGCTACTGTCGTTACTACAACGTTATTTTAAAGGTCTTTGTTCCTATTTGAATCTGGTCTGCCTGGGGAAATATCCTAGTTCAAGGAGCTTTATGATTGCCCCGAATTTGGGATATTTTACAGTTTTCCTGATTATTTCGATACCAATGTTGATTTCTGCGTAAACTGATGTGACGGCTGCTTGAACAACAAATTCACTACGTTCTACTTTTAGTCTTATTCTGTAGCATTAAGGGTATTAGCGTTTGTCAAAGAGTGTCTAGGAGCCATGGAACTCATCAATTGCTTGTTTTTCGTTAGTTTCGCTAGCATAGACTAGAACTACTTACTCTTCTACAAGTCTTTAATTAAATAAGCACATAACTCAGATTTTCCTTTAGGTGTGAATTTATGCGGGACTAGCTTGAATTTCATACTTTTAACTTCTTCTTTGATGGATTCGGATACCATGATATCTCCAGAATGGCATTCAGCACAGATACGTGAAGTTGTGTTCACTGTATCACCGATCAACGAAAACTATGGTTTTGGGTTACCAATAACTCCAGCCATGACTTCTCCTTTGTTGATTCCGATCTTTAAGTTAAACGTTTTAGTGCCGTTTCCCCATTTTTTATTCTAGGCTACATCTATCATGTCCTTTGCCATGTTGACTAATCGCTCTCCTTTTCCTTTTTGTTTTAGGTTATTGTCCACGTCAACTTCGCATTCTTTGATTCCTGTCGCTGCCATGTAGGTTTTCCCGACGGTTTCGATTTTCTGTGCTCCATGTTTTTCGCAGATGAAGTCAAACGCACGGAAGAGATCATCCAACAAGAAAACAATGTTGTTCTTTTCGATTTCTAAGATATCCTCTAGATCGCAAACATCAGCGAAGAGAATAGCAACTTCATCTTGATCATCAGCCATTTCGAACTTTCCGGAGTTGAGCTTATTCTGCACGAACTTTGGCACTAAAATTGAGAGAAGGTTATCGTTCTCAGTCTTTTGAATCTTAATTGTCTACTGAGAGATAAAAAACTTTCTCTTTTCTCTCTCGCTCTTGTAGATCACATACATCGAGACTAAGAAGACATAAACTACCATTATTATGAATGATGCAATTGCAAAGAACTTCCTCAAGATTCTATTTTCACTGGTTTAATCATCAATCTCAACCTGCAAGAGTAAAAAAGGGTAAAATTTTAGAAAATAGGTTAAAAGCACACACACACACACAAACATCATAAAATTAGCTTAAGGTATTTATCTAAAATGATATTACTTTATTGTATCCTTCTGCATAGTACACAACTACAATTCTGATAATGAAATTTCCGGAGTTAAGAAAGTTCAAGAAGAGAGTCTAAATCGGTCCAATGTTTAAATTAAACGTTAGTAATGATGTAGCAATGACTGTGGTCATGGCAATAGTGAACTCAGTCTGAATCCAATCTAAGATGATCTTGCAGATAACACCTAAAGTCATTAAGTAAAGTGATAGCTTGTAGTAATTATTAGCGAAGATCTGATGCAGGACAATAAGAATGCACACAAAGAAAAATATCACCATGCCTGCACGGATAAAACCAACTATCTATCCGAGATCGGAACTTGACAGAGAGTCCGCTAGAGTGTACACTCCTAGAGGAATCATCGTCTAGGATAAAGCAACAAGAGAATTAGTCAAATATATAAATTTGATTGAGAGAATCAATCAAGGAATAGATAAGACAATAAATTAATGGAAAAATCAAAAAGAAGAAGTAGCAATTAGCATCAGTCAAAGGTAATAAATTGCAATTCTTTTAATGTATTTTCAAAATATTACAAGCAAATAGACCAATCGGAAAGTCGAAGAGCTGGAAGCCGTTCTCTCGTATTTATATTTTATCTCATGCTTTTAGTCCATAAACTGTAGAGTCCAACGATGCATTTGCATTTCACTGACATCCGACTCACTCGCGCTGATCACTTTGAAAAAGATGAGAATTTAAAAATTAACAGTTAAAAATTACTTTCCAGCACAGAAGGCTCGATTTAGCTTGACTTATTAAATATCTTTTTGATAAGATTAGAGAAGTCGATTTTTCTATTGACACTACATTCAAGAATAGCCTCGTTGCTTAAATCTTTCCAATTCGCTTTTTTCAAAAAAAGAGATTCATTAAATCTCATGGATTTCAAGAAATTATCTTTTTTGTTACTAAATTCATCTTCAATTTTGATGGCTATCCCTTAGTAGATATTAGGGAAAAACTACTCAATGAAGAAGAGGTTAAGAAAGTGAGATAGAACGATGCAGCTGATACAGTTAAAAATAATAGCACAAAAAGAATCTCCTCGTCTAAATACTTCTCCTGAGGTGATCACCCAATTCCATTCTGAGAAGGTTTCAGATCCATTTGCGAATATAAAGCAGATGACAAAAATAATAGCAAATCCTTGGCCTATCCATACGAGTAGAGTTTTAGCAGTAAAGATCACACGGAAATTGAAGACCAGAATAATACTGTAAACAGTGACTAGTTGAATCATTCCAAAATCCGAAACTTATCCTTCGTCGCTCACAGATCTAGAGACGATATAAATACTTACGTAATAAATGATGGTAGCCTGTGCAATTCCTTCTAGAACACATTTAGCTAGATAGTTGGTGAATATTCTCTCTTTTTCAATTTATCCGGCTACATAGAGTGATGGGAATGTCCTCAAGACTGTTGGAGAGAAGGGTTGATCAAAGAGTCCATACGATAGAATAGAAACGAAGTTAAACAAGAAATTGTAGAGAAAGACCCATAGAGATTCAAACATAGAGGTTCCAGTGAAGGCACTATACCAATTAAAATAGAATAATGGGAGTCCAAAGAGGATGCACATGTAGAACATGAAGAATATCAATGTCTGCATTTTAAAGAAAGCATTCGTTCCTTCTACTAGAATTAGGTCTCTGATATTCTCAATCCTTGAAAGTTGAACATCACCTGCATTACTGTGAATTACATTTTCAATTTCAATAGTTTTTCCATTCATAACTTCTACTTGATGTACTAATTCGATTGAAATATCAGATAATTTCATCATCTCAGTATCCTTGCTTCCATCTCCAATAGCACAGATTGTTGGATCAAAGAGCATTCCTTTCTTCACTATTTTGATCATTTCACCTTTAAGTTCTGAAGACATATTAAATCCAATCACTGTTTTGCAGAATTAAAGGATAAAAGCAAAATGCTACAGCAACGAAGAATCTCTTAAGATCTTGTCAAAGCTTTTCCCGTTTAACTGTAGTTAGTACTTCTATTAACGTTTGCTTGATTCATATTTTTTGAATGCTAGACCTTTAAGAAGCCGCAATTATTCTGGATCAACTTTGTTATCCTACAAAAGAAAAAGTGTTAGGTTCTTTCGAAAGAAAAGAATAGGAAATATTTGATTTTTTTTAATTTCTCATTAATTGTGTACTTGTTATGGAAGTTAATTGAATGAACGCTTAATTGCCTCATCACTTGCTATTTTTTAAGTAGCATCGATACTCTAAATATTAATTGGGTTTGTTGTTTGGTCTTTATCTACAGGATTGGTAGTAGAATTGCGCTTTTAATCAAATTCTTTTGGGTCCTTATCTTCTTCTATTTATTGCAAAGAATTTGATTTCTTATCTTCTCTGCTATTTCGATTGTTATTCGCATCTAATTAAAGTGGTGGTTTTACGTTATCTGTTTGTTACTAAGTAGGAGTTTATTTTTTATGCGCTTCCTTTTTGCTGAAATATTCTTTGAGTTCATTGAGGATACTTCTAACTTGAGACCAAATCTCATCCACTCCTTCTTCAGTGACGCAAAAATAGGATTTATTTGCAGTTTTACTGAAACCCTCTGTCAGGTTTAAGTTGCTTTTTAAAAATCAGCCAAAATAAGATGATTATTGCTACAGACACTTTTATTAATTTCTGTTAATTGTGTCTCAAAATATTAGGAAAAAAAAAATGAATAATAATTTTACATGGCAGTGTTAAAGGTAGGATCTAGTGCTTCATTTGACAGAAGGTATGTATTCATATTGGCTTGTTGAATGAATTAGAATAGTTGATTACACTCTGGATTGATATAGTCTATTAACCCAACAGTTCCAATATATTCCAGTTCATTCTCTATTCCAACTCCTAGTTACTTTAACTCTTCTTCTTATACCTGAGGATCACTTTTAAAACCTTTGTAATTCTCTGTATATTTTTTTAGCTCTTCTCCAGATATCAAGCGCCGAGCATAGATTATTGGTTAAAGCCCTCGTTTCTTGAAGTTACTCAAAATGGTGTCAAAATTACTAGAGTTTATCATATCCATTGATATTTTTGAGCGAATATAGGCTGGCTCTCCTCTGCAATACACATAATATTTACTTTCTTTTCCATTTCCTTCGTCCCCTTCCACTTTTGCTACAACTGAAAATGTCTGCTTCTCTTATCTTGGATGATTGAACATCTTATCAGATACCTTGAGGATTTGTTTTCCCTAAAATGAATGTGATAACATTAAAGGAAAAGTTATTCTTGAAAATTATAAAAAAGATTATTTTTACGAAAGCAGAAATGTAAAAATTGGAGAGATCTTTGCGGAGAGTGAAACCTGCCTGAGCAGCAAAAGCAAATACTTATTGTTCGAATGGGAATACTGAGTGATCTTCGAAGGAATTCTTATCAATATTAATAATATTCGATAGCTAACTGGTGTTGCAAATTAACATAGAGGTTATTAGACTCAAAAGAGGATCACTAGCAGATGCTTCATCTGAAATACTAGCAAGATCATAAATTTTATGAGCAAATTTTTGTGTTGAGTAAAATTTATTGATCTTTTATATATCAGCAATAGCAGATTTGTCTATTCCTTGGTTATTCATGCTGGCACTAGCATTACCAAAGCTATTATTTAAAGCATTACTGTGAGTGGCTGAGTTAGGGGCAGCCAAAGGAGATGCATTTATTGTGTTGATTACTGGGATTTTATTACCATTTGTGATAAGAGGAATCTTTAAAGATTACTTGTCTTCTTTTAACTCATATTTTATTTGCTTATTTGATAATAAAGAGTTATTAGATATCTTAATATCTTTGTCATATGCTTAGGGTTGATTAAAAGGACTAGCATGAATCTATTTTTCTTCTCTTTCAACACTAAAATGGATTTCATCATGATCAATTCCTACATTTTCTTCTGTTTCTCCTTTCTCTTTGGTATTATTCTTCTCTGAATTTTAAAAAGGAGTAGGCATAAATAAAATTATTTAATAAAATAAAGATAAGAATACGTGGAAAAGATCTGAATTCGGGTTGTTCCACATTGTTGTGAAAAATGGTTTGATTATCAATATTCTTTGTCAGATTTAAGTTTTTGCTAGCGAGATTATGCTCAGAAGGAATTTTCATTTCTTCTAGCTCTTCTTTCATCTCTTAACCTAAATTTATATTGAGTTCATTAGCAGCAGTATTCAAAGCTATCTACGTTATGGTCCCTTTGGTTTCACGAGCTTTATTCCATCCTTTTTCGTTTAATTCTACTTTAAGTTCATTTGGGTTAAAGATATAATCTTCTTGTAATGTCATTGTTCTGCAAATTTGCTTCTTTCCATTAAAAGGAACTCCAATAATATCCATAAACATGTAATCTATCTATAAAATTCAAAATTAAAAATAATTTATTAACCATTAAAAAGAAAAAAAGGAAAAAATTTTACTTGCCCAAGATTACTTAAGACGCTAGGATTCTTGATCTTAAAAAAGTCTAGTTTATTCTTTGATTTTAAATGAATGTGTCTTTCTGAAAGATAAGCAGAACCAATTTAGGTAGCATCTACTGCAACATACACAGCAAGAGGTATCATCTAAGAGTAGAGAACGATGTATGAAAATAAACGAACTGAATCAGAAATCGAAGGTTCAACATCCAGGAGGAAAGCAAGATCTTTAGATTTGGCTACGATTACAATGATGCTAATGATAGAAAAGACTGCTATTATGCATACGTTAATTAAGAAGTAAAACAAGATTAATTTGTCGATATGAGTTGATTTTTGTGAATGATAAGACTTTTAGTACATCATCTTTGTATCCATTCCAGTGTATACTACCAAACCAAATATCCTATCCAAGCAAAGTGCGACATTATTTAAAATCAAGCAAAATAAAATTGTTTATTGATGATAATTAATAATAATAATAATAATAAGAATGACGCCCGTAGACGTAATCCCCAAGGAGATAATCCCCCAGGGCGAAACACAAAATCAGCATAAAGAAAATTATTTCTGGTGTTTAATAATTATAATTTGTAAAGAAATAAATATTTATTATTTTTTACCAATCTTTATCTTTGTTTACGATGACTTGAGATCCACGAGGAATAAAATTTTCAGCAGAAAGCTGCTCAATTTTTGGATCTTTTTTCAATCTTACTTATCCGAAAAATTGGCTGAATATCGAATTAGGAGTTTCATATATCAATTTAAGATTAAGTCTTGTCTTGTACTTATTGAAATAAGATTTTTTCTGATCTTTTACTTGACTAACTAATAAAAAACATTAACAAAAGATAATTATTGGTCTTAGCTTACTTCTTGTTAGACTACTGGCTTTAATCTCTCTCAAATCTTCTTTGCCTTCAGTTTGCAGACAATTGATGTAGCAAACTGGAAGTTTATCTCTAATATTATTTGAGTCAAGAAGGACCATATCAGCTGGAGCAATTTCTCCATGTAAAATTCTGAGAACATCTCCAACTCTTACATCTTCCCATTTCACATTCTCTGTGCTTGTATTTTCCAATTGCCTTACCTATTTAATAGTATTCTTATTATTATTCCCACAATTAAATTCTATTGGTTTTACAATTTGTGTGGTTGTTCTTGAAACTGCTGCATCAGCTTTTATTGTTTTTTTAGAATCAAGCTTTTACGTTGTTCCATCACGTTGAAGATTTGAAAGTTGAGATTTTTTCTATTCAAGCTTTTTCTTACGCTTTTTTAAAAACAAGGATGAAATTCATTTGCACAAACTTTAAAATATTATTACCAAGGTTTCTGCGTCTTCATTAAATCCTCTCTATTTTTAACAAATAATTAGACCATTTTCATAAAATGATCAAATATTTTACCGCTACAATTTTATTGTTCCAATAATGATCATTTTTTGTACGAAGATAATCATAATAGAATTCTTTGAGCATAAAGAGCAAGAGATAGAAGATCAATGGTGATATTACTATCCACCTAAAACATCATATTGTGTCTTAAAAAAGTAGGCTTTGAATTTGTATTACTCCTTGAAAGGTGAGAGATCAGGGCTGATGAGCATGATGAGAGAAATCAATAAGAAAAACAAGTTTCCAACTTTGGTAAAGAAGTTCAGGATTGTTTTAGGGAGAAAAGTTAATGCCTGTAGAAATAAACACATTAATGTGACTCAAATAACTACATTAGAAATTTTAGGTAAAAGAACTAGGATAAAGCTATTAGTTTGACTATTATTTTTAAAATAGTTTACTGTGTAAATTGTAGTCTCAATTTTATTCGATTTGTCTTGAGTATGATTCATCATTCTACCTTTTTTGAGTTCAATCTATTTAAAAAATATGTAAAGATGAAATGAAACTTTAGGTTTACAATGAGCCTCTTCTCTTCTTCTTTGCTACATTTGGGGCATTTGAATTGACTCTACTGCTAGGCGTAGTAGCTGGAGTACATTGCTCCTATATTCTATGGCTTCTTATAGTAAGATTATCGCTTTCCCTAATTAGTTGAAACTATTTCAAGATAATTAATTTTAACAAATTATCAAAGAAACAGAGAGAGAAAATTTCACTTCAAAATCAGATTAATATTCCTCTTGAAATTTATATTATTAAGCTGTTCAATTAATAGATTTTATTTGATAATCTCTTTTTCTTAATAAAATAAGGACTACTTTAAAAGTAAAACTTTAAATGGTTTGCTTATTCCTTAGGGAATAATTATTGACTAACTTGATTTGATTCGTTGTCTTTGTTTTCAAGCAAAATTAATTGCAATGATTCTCAATTTAAATTGTAATAAATTATTGCCTTTTCAATATTTTCATTAAAAAGATTCAAGTATTATGTAAGTTAAGCTTATTATTGCAAACACAACTAATATTGAATTCGTATTCAAGAAAAAATAAAAAAGAGAAAAGATTTATCCAATTCTCTTCAATTTATTTTAGCTTCTTCATCATCCTCTTCTCCTTCAATAAAACCATTCTTAGCTTTTTTACTCCTAAAAAAAATATTAGCATATCAATAAAATAATTACTTTTTATTACCCTTCTTTTTTGTCGAAATCGAATTTTAAGATGTAAACGCTCTTATTCTTTTACCTTCACAAAAAGAACATTTTTATTATCATAAATAAAATAAATAAAGGAAGCTTACTTTTGGCCAAACTATCCCAAAGACAAATTTCCTCCAAAGATAACTATTTCTTTATCTAAAAGACATGCTGCATGATAGAATCTAGGTCGTGGTGGCTCTCCTTCTATATTTGGTTTGATCCTATTGAATATAAGGTAAGTTTAATCTAATTGTTCCATATTTACCATTCTTTATTTTTGATGTCAAATACAAATGTATCATTGAATAATTGCTTATTCTCTCCTCGACCTCCAAATATCAATATTTTTTTCCTAACTATTTTAAAAATAAAAGATATTCACAATATTTCAGAAGTTCAATTTCTAAAGTTGTTTACCTAAAACTGAAATATGGCCATGTCGAGGAGATGGAGGAGATCCTTTGATTTCACTTGTCCAGTTTTCCCATTTGAGTTCATTTTCAGGTTCAAGATCAATCACCCATACGTCGTTGAAGTTTTTTCTACAATTTAAGTTATTGAATTTTTAAGAAACGAAATAAAAGTTACGCTGGAGAAGCCATGATTTTTTGCATACCACCAATAATAAACATCTTGTGCTTATAAATATCTGCAGTGTGAGAAAATCTAGGCTCAGGTAAGGTGGAGTCAGGTCTTAACTCAGTCCAAGTCAGATTTTAAAGATTAAGGCAATATAAATCGTTGTAATGGAATTCAGCCTCAAAATCTTCACTGCAAT
>Ga0302285_10001322_pt1 | contig 13704 bp, 5 predicted proteins | sample III_Fen_E2_2_FD_200455 | JGI IMG/M metagenome (GOLD analysis project Ga0302285, IMG submission 200455) | Peat permafrost microbial communities from Stordalen Mire near Abisko, Sweden - III_Fen_E2_2 | ecosystem: Environmental > Terrestrial > Soil > Wetlands > Permafrost | place: Sweden: Abisko...
GAATCTTAGAGAAAACTAATTTAACTATTAGGCCTTTACTTCTGCCTTCATCAAGGGCATTACTTAGTAAATATCTCAAATACGACAACTGCTCTATTTTTCCCATCACGAAAAACAAATCAGCTCTTTCATTAAGAAAACCATAAAATTAATATTATTAGTAATGTTTGTACTATTAAACTAAATTTCAAATTAAGGCACACCCCCCCTCTGCTAGAAAACTTATATTTATTTATTTCTATCTAATAGTAGTTAAATGTGTAAGGGATTCATTTTGCAAAGGCTCTGAGAGTGCATCTTGCATTTAGGCATGCTTTTGAGATAATCACACCAACAAAAAAGGGAGAGTAATGTGAGAACTTCCTGAAATAGTAGGGATTTAGTGGAGAAAGGCAACAATTTATTTAAAAAAAGTTTAAGTTTTATCAAGGTTGAAGAGAGAGCAAGAATCAGACATTTATTAAATATTTGCTAAAAGCAACATGCACAATAAAATCAACATTATTCAAATTAGCTGTCTAACTATGCATTTTGCAATCATATAGCTTTCATTCTAAGCCATTTTGTGATTACTAAATCATTTTAAAAATGCAATTTATTAAAGAAGAGAAGAAGAATACTGGAAAAGATAATGAAAAATATTCACTTCAACTAAAGAATAAATAACATTTCGGATTTTCGAGAACTTTCAGAAAACTCAAGGGGACTTTTAGAACTTCTGAGAATAGCGATAAAGAATCTCTAAGTTATTTAATTTTACTTTCCCTCAATTATACCCTCCCTGTGAATTGAAATAACTGAGTATATTCCCCTTATATTTATCTGGTGAATAATTTAGAATTCTTTTCTCAAATGACACCGCGTCGACTATCTATGCCTGCAATTACGCATGAGCTGACAATATATTACTCACAGCTAGCAACAAAGGATCCGATGGACCACATTACCGCTTGAAATTATCTGTCAATGTAATTTGATTACTCACAGTCTTTGAAATAGCTGCAAACGCATTAATCGCAAATCCTGGTGCAGTAGCTACTTAATCCACAAAGAACATATTCTCCATTCTAGCTTTGATTTTACTCACAATCGACAGCTTCAAACTCGCTGCTATTGCTAGTTCTAATTCAATAACTTTCGCTAATGCCTTATGCACACTTTTCATCTTAGCTTCTTTGAGAATCGACTCAATTTTCTTCACTGATGTTTCCTGCAAAAACGCATATTTTATCTCAGCTAAAACACCGTACGCTTCTCGTATCAATAAGATTGTGTTGTCAGCTTCTTAGAACCCAGTGAACAGCGCATGTTATCCTTTTTTCTTGCGAATTGCTGGGTTAGATTATGACCGAAGTTTTATATTCGCTGGTAAGGATACTCGTTTTTTACCTTTTCTCCAATCACTACCTTTACCATAATCTTCATCGTCATAGTAATCATCATAGTACCTATTGTTGTTAGTTTGAAAACGACGAAGAGTCTTATCTTAACTTGGAACTAGATCTTCTTCGAATTCCGCCGAATCCGTGGCAAATGCAAAATATTTCGCTGATTTCGGTCCATCAAGCATCAACATATTGAACAGACCCACGTAGTATAATGAAATCGGATTAGAGGACTCCACTAACGATGTAGTTTAACTCATGTACCTCCAATACGCCATGGATTTATCAATTCTAGGCTCACTTCTAATTTAATACATAATATATACCGCATAAGTGCTCCTTTGTAGATGTTTATCTCTCCTGAAAACGGAAGCATCTGTGAGAATTGTCTCTAAAACTGCATACAATAAATCACTTTCTTCTTCTTCAGCACGTTGGAGCACCTAGCAATATAGTGTCCTATTTAAGAACTTTATCATATATTTGATTTCGTCATCGGCGAAATCCTAATGAAAATGCAGTTATTGCACAAAAAAGAACAACTTTTGCTAATTATCAGTGTTATCTAACTCAATAGCTTCTTCCCGTAAATGTAACCGACTACTTTTAACCATATTTTGAATATGTTTCACGGATCTCTCCGATAATCCAATCCCTAGTGAATTCTCAACATTCGAGCTGAGATACGCAAGGATCTAATCAATATTCAAACCTGTTTTCGATGGTTATTCTCCTTTCAATAAAAAGTACATAAGTATCCCTGCAATTTTGGGGTATTTCCCCTTATATCTTGTGTTAAATTCCCTGATATTCTTCTTCTACAGATAATATTTATCTCTTTCCATCATTTCCTGCATGCATCTGCAGCAAGCATACAGCTCACTAAACCATATTTCGCTATCCGTTGGTTTTGGTTTCTCCACCGACGAGTAGTTCTTATCGCATATCGTAGCATAATCAAACGAGAAATCAACTAAATTAGAGAATTTCAGCACATACGCCTTGGTCGTTTTAGCTACAAACACATTCCTGGGCTAAATATTCCCGATGTAATAATTCCCAGGGAGAATCAATAGAAGGGATTACATGAGTGTTGACAGCAATTAAGAGAAATTTTTCTCGTAATTCGCATTCGGTCTGGATTTACTCTCAATAAATAACAGATTCGAAAGGTCGTAGAGAGAAAAATCACCTAGTTTTTATATGACCGTTAAAGAATGTTTGTCACTGAAAATCGTCTGTGGCATGAATAATATAAATTTTTAGACTATTTTCTCATATCCTTCAAGATATCCGCTGAATTACTCAATGCTGGTGAAGACCCTGCATTGAATATAAAGGTTAACTTTCTTGAGATAGAGGCGACTCCATTTTATATCCTTGGAAATTATTATGTAATCTTCATTATCATAAGGATCTTTTTCAGGTTTTAAATCGTTCAGAATCTCTTTTTTGACAAGAAACTTGAAATCATCGCTGGAGAAATATTCCTTTTGCTCAGCTGTCAATTCGTCTTAGCCGAGCTGCACTTGACTCTCACCAGCTACGTTGCTCTCTAAACCACGCGCTTTTAAACCACTGGAGTTATCTTATTATTATTGTTGTTGCTGCTGTTGCTGTTATTGTTATTGTTGTTGCTGCTATTACTGCTATTGTTGTTTTTACTGCAAAAGTTATTATTTTTATTGTTGTAGCTGTTATTCTCGTTGTTGTTGTTATTATTATTATTACTGCTACTGTAACTTTAGTTATTATTGTTATTTCAATGCACTTTGTTATTATTCTATTAGTTTCTGCTCCAATATCTTCTACTGCATTTTACTCCTCAAAGCATCCTAATCCACATTGTTCTCTTAATCCTTCCCTTATCCTTTCTTTTATTCTAATTATTTACCATTCTCTTCTTTGCTATTATTTCTATCTTTTTCCATATTTTTCCCTGGCTATTTCTATTCTACCACCTTCTTTTTATCTTCCTACAATTACTACATTTCCATTTCTCTTTATATCGCTTCGGCTTCTTTTTTCCTGAATAATTGCTATTCCGCATATATTTTATTAGCTCGTTCATTCTCTGGATTATCAGCTAATCCAAAATCACCATCTAAAGGTGTTTCTTGATCATCTGGTGTGTCAAATTAGCTCACATCGTTATATGGTTGAAATTGTCTATTTATGGTTTTATTTTCTCCTGCTTTATCAGGTGCAGAATAATAACTGAACGATTTGAAATGAACAGCACTTTATTTTGCTTTTTCTAGACTATGAAACTTCATGTGCTGATCAATGCCATGATCTTCACCAGGTGTCTCGTATTCCTCATCGACGCACTTATACTCCTCTATTTAAGAATGAGAATTAACAAGAATTGTTAAAAATATAAACTTTACAAGAAAATAAATACAAAAATATCAATATACCTTCATTGTAGTTTTTTCTAAAAGACGATGACGATGCTTAACCTTACTGCTATGGTCTTCTAGCTTAAGCTAATTTGATCTCCATAACCCTAGGAGAATTAACATTGATATCCATTGTCGATATGTGTCTAGGAATATCATATTCCACAGGTCTTTTTAATCCACCAAATTTAACGAAGAAAATCGCAAATGTTTCTCTAGTGAATTCTCTCCAAGGGAGTAGCGCATATGATGGGATCCCTTTGGTTTTGAAGACTGCTCTTCCAGTGGATTTAACCTTGCAAGCTCGCCAAAAAAGATCCTAATTCTCCAGGCTTTAGATTCTTTATTGTCTTTACTCTTCATCGTCTTCATCTGATTTCAAAGAAATTGCAATACGAGTTTAGCTAATTTTTCATGTAAAATTTTTTATTATTTTTCTTAAAAACTCCAGTACCTTCAACCTCTAGCTCGTCTTCATCGAAGGCACTGGTGGAGTTGCCTGCAGTGACGCATCCTCCATGAGTTTCCATTCTTGACGCCAGATGAAAAATAAGGCGGATTATGTGTTTGGTTTCCCTTCTGCGTTCTCTGTCTTAGTCTCTTCTACTATTTTAAGAAGTGTCTTTTTCTGTATTTTTGTAATGTTTTTTAAGGTTTTTCAAAGTCTGGAAGAATTGTAAACTCTAAGTGGGATTATTTCTCTTCGATCAGCTGCATCACTGAGTTCTTCTTCCCAGAGTTTAATGAGTAATAAACATGAATAGCAGCTCAAAAGTTTAATTAAAACGTATGATCATTGTTGTTATTCTCATGATCTTGTAATATCGCTGTTTATTATCTTATAGCAGTGAGGGAAAAATTATCTTTTTGGGCAGAGATTTTATTAGAAAATTCAGGTTGAAAATGAATTTTAAAGAAAAATAAGCAAAATTTCTGCAGTTTATGTTTTACAAAAGCGCATGAATTCTCGAAAAAAAGAAAATATTAAAAAAAGCGAAGAGTGAAATAGTAATTAAGTCTAGCATGAAGCAAGAGCATATTTGAGAGAGAGTCAAATTAAAGAAATAAAAGAGAGATCAAATTTGCAGCTGGAAAACATTCATTTAATTTCAATTAATCAGTCTTTAATTCCTTCCCTTTTTTTTGTGGGAGATACCCTAATGCTGATGCTAGAGACAGATTAGTCATTCATTATTATTGATATATTTGATTTAGAAAAACTTGAATAAGAGAGTCCTTAGATAAACAATTCTGAAAATGGCAGCTTTATTGAAGAAAAAGAACTACAACACAACGAAGGGCTCCAAGCGCTGGAGAAAGAACTTAGATGCTACGGAGCTCGAAGAGAAAGTTGCAGCGGTGAACTAAGAAAAATATGAGTAGGTTTAGTTGGAGGCAAAGCTGAAAAAGACTGAAAAGGTCACTTTTAAGATCGACACTTAGGGTGATAAGAAAATCAGGGATGCCCTAGCAAAGGACAGGTTTGTGAAGAAAATCGATGAGAGTGGCATTTCAGTTTAGGAAATGAAGAAATACAGGAAAATTGCTAAAGGACTAGGGAACTAGAAAAAAGCTGTAAAACCAGCTGAAGATGTCAATGACACCAATGAGATAACTGAGTCTGATCTATGGTAGGATAATCACGAATTATCAGCTCCTTTAATATCAAGAAAAGACAAAATTGCACATGTTGTACCACCCACCAGCGGTATGAGTTACAATCCTTCTTATAAGGAACATCAATGCGATGTTGAAGAAGCCATTGCATTGGAAGATCTGGAAGCGAAAGCGAAGAGATTAGAGAAAGTGAAAAGAATAAGAAAACAAAAGAAAGATCTCAAGGAGTTTGAGAGAGTCCAAGCTATCAAAAAGGAACTAAGTCTGAACCCTGTGTAGAAGCAAAAGAGGGATGAAAGGAAGTTGGCGCATTTAGCGAATACATTGAAATAAGTTAAAAAAGATATTAGAGAAGAAGATAAATAGAACGAACTGAAATTACAAGAAAAATAACTTGAAAAAGAGCATGATGCACAAGTTAAAGCTAAACTTGGTCTTAATTTCAAGCCATAAAAGTTGGGCATGAAGAAATACAGACAAAAAGGACCAGATTTCGTTTTAGAGGAAGATCTCCCTGATAATCTGAGGACTGTGTAGAACGCTAGCAGTTTGCTTAGAGACGAATATGAAGCTGTATTCAGAAAGGGCTTGCTTGAGCCTAAGAATTACTTCAAAACCGACAAGAAAAGCAGAGTGCCTGCTATTAAATTCAGACAAAAATTCGACCCTTATTTCAAGAGCGAATGGGAAGACGTAGAAACTGCATTAAATGTCACCAATTGAAAGGATACAAAAAAAGCAGAAAATAGTTTAGGATTATGTTGTGTTGTTTGGATTGTAATTAGAATGCTTAATTTATGGTACTCGTTTGTGTTTTTATTCTTCCTTATCAATCCTTTTCAATACATTTCTTATTATCTTTTCTCATTAATTCAACTTTTATGGATATTTACAATTATTTTTTCAATAATTGTGTGTATTTATTTCTCAACTAGCAAGTCACTTTAATCTCTTGTAGCAGGAGAATATTTGACATTTTAAAGATCTATTTTAGCAGTCAACTTTATTAATACAATTGGATTTTTAGATTAAATTTACTATCCAAATTCGCTTTCAAAAGAAACTTTAAAATCATTTTATTGATAAGTTTTCTATCCTGACAAATGTTTGATAAATCACTATCATATACCAGTTCTCTCTTCTTACTTTGAAGTGAGATGTATAGTTTCTTTAGATTTGTCACCCGCATGATTTGTAATTTTACTATCCACTTTACAAAAAACTTGCTTCAAGTAGATCTTCTCTTCTTTTTTCAGACGGGAGTAGAAAGAGCAAGATACTCGCAGCTATTTAGAGCAAAATTTATCTTTTAATAACTAAAGTCTTCCAATTTACCAAATCAAGGGAATTCACTTGCTTCAAACAGAATTTATTAGTGCAAATATTTTTAATTTATTTTGTCTTGAAATTCACTCGCAACAATAAAGATAAAACTCTTCTTGTTCTTCACTTCTCACAAACTGCAGCCAGCTTCTCCGTTTTAGTTTTTTTAGTTTTTAAACGCCCCACTACATTTTCCATGTTTTATCCAACAAAAGACGAACATTTAACTAACTCTTTAAGTACTTTTCCAAAAAGAAGAATTCTCAATGATGATAATTTTCACAAAATAAGAAATATATTTACTCTATAAAACATTTACTTGTATTGATATTACAGTTATGGCATGATATTACTAAATTAGATTAAGGATAATGAAGGAAAAAGATCCAAAAGCATTGGCAAAATTCACTGATTTTTGTCTAAGACAACATCAGAGTTATCTCTGCCAATGTTTTGTTTAAATGATTGTTTGTGTTGTTTTTATGTGTGTGTGTGTTTTGATTTGTTATTTATTTCATGAGAATTTCCAATATCCAAGTGCGAGCTATGCATCCAGAGCAACCAGCTAAATCGCAGGTAGCTCCGATTTCATAGCCATCATCTTCGATATTGTTTGCTGTTAGTTTGTCTAACAAATGTTTGGGTTGTTTACGCTAGTAGGTTGTAATCTTGGAGATTCTTGTGCAAGTTTTGCATGCATATGATGAGAATAATCTAATTATTTTGATGTCTATTGTGTTAGATGTGCTTATTGTTTGGATTAACCGTTATTATATTGATTTTTACATATATTCTACTATTGGTATTGCTTATTCTACACAGCCGTGATGGCAACTTATCTTGGAGAGAGTGACAATTTTCTCGAAGAACATGAGTTAAATTATTAGGAAGATTAAGCACATTAAGTGTATTTCGATATCTTAGTTCGGGGTGGTGAGAGGCTACTTTGATTAAATCGGCGAGGCTAAAATTACGATAATTACTAATGATTCTATTGTTATTATTAGTAATACTATTGCTATTGCTATTGTTGCAAGAAGAGATCTTTGGAAATAATTATATTTTGATTCGCTTTCTTCTTTCTTCTGTTACTGAATTTAACAACTCTTTTGAGTTACTTCTTTATAGACTTGCTGTTGCTTCGAAGCTATCCAGATGGGTTGTTCTTGCGTGAGAAGCAAACAGCTGGAATATTCGCGAGAGATTTACCAGTTTTAGATTGTTCTAGTTTTTTAAGTTAATTCTGTAAGATTGTCACGGATGCTGCAGATGGAAGGATGTGGGCTGTGGAAGGTGTAACATGGAAGGATTGTGGTTTAGTTGAATAAGGGAAATAAAGAGATTTAGTATCGATATGTGGTTTTGATTGTTCTTCTTCCATTTCGGAGTGTTCTTCTTCAATTGGGTAGATTAAAGTTGAAACGATATCCATGAATTCCCTTGGGTTCATTGTTTTTATTGGTTTCGATGAGATACATGGTGGAGAGGGTTTCTTTGATGTGAGCTATCGGATAAACTAATGAAAAAAGGGCAAAAAGGTTAGTTAACATATTTATATTTAAAAAAGAAAATTAGGTCTTACGATTAAGGCTTAGGTTGGAGGTGATATTTCAGTTGAGTGTTATCTGAGAATGAAGTGATTTGCATGCGCACAGTTATCCCCAAGATTAGAGTAATTCATGATATGTGAAGAATAGTCGTTGGATCCGGCAGTGGGGCAAGGTAGGAGACTAAGGGAAGCTGGTTTAGGGAGATTATTATTCTAAGTGCTGCGAGTTGTGGTTACTGGGATTTGAGAAATGAAACTAGGATTGGATGGATCAATGAGAAGCATTAGAGAATCCAAGAATAATAAAATGAAAGGTGAATCGGCTTAGACCGTTGAGAGTCTTAGATTCATTTATGGATTAACTTCTCCTCCAAATCGTAGGGAATAAACTAATTGGATGCCACAAGGAGAAGAAGTTGAAAACTAACAATTGCTGCTGTTGCTGTTATTAATCGCCCATATATTGAGTTCAGTATAGCTAAGTGTGACGAATCTATCGTTTGCTGGAATTGCCTTGATATCGAAAACCCTCGAAGAATGGGAGTATTCTAACAATTATGGATTCGATATCTTTGGGACAACAACTTCGATTATTTCCGTTTCAATGTCGACACATTCTGCATCCAAATCGAAGTTATCTAAATCATCAATATTCGATAGTTTCCTGGTTTTCTTAACAAACTACTATTCACTATTTTGATCTTCATCATTTCCAGTGGATACCTACCACAACGCGAGAAAGAAATTAGATTTCTTATAATTATCCGTACCTGCTATTAAATAGCTCGCATTATCAAGCGAAATCAAATAGCCCAGACTCGAAATCAAATAATCCAACGATTTGTAGTTCTGAATTGTGAACTTCAACATAGGCTCTAGCGTCACTGGATTCAAAGCGTAGATTTTCTTCAGTGTAGATATGAGAATGTATTTGTTCTAAGCGCTTGTGAGCTAATATATGAACGTTTTGAATACCTTAGATTCAGTATTTTTCATGAATGACACAGATACATTCCAGGAGACAACTTTTCGTTCATAAAAACCACAACTGAAGATTGTCTATGGGAGATTCTCTTAAGCATGCAGTTAACTCACCTAGCTACCTTTATGCGCTGAAATAAAGCTAAAAAGCATTTTAAATGTGCCATTTGATACAGTGTAAGCATAAAGCCCACCTTGCTCACTTCCAACGATGACTTTGTTATCGATACACTCCATACAGGAGACTTTAAATGATAATTTCATTCTGCTCTGCAATGATACAGTCTTTGAATGAAGAAACCCGGAATCTTCAAATTAACTGGATTAATTCATTATCTGAGTTGGATTAGCTCTCTAGCATACTTCACTTCTAGATATCATAAGTTATTTGTTCTTCTTTTTATCCTTGATAATTTTCTTGTTTTTCCTTGTCTATTTGAGTTTATTCCAATCCAAATAGTCCTGCTTATTTAAATTACTGAGAATGCTGAAGCGCCTCGATGGAGGAACGAAGATCTATCTAGAGCAGCTTTAGCTATGCTTAGACGTGTTCAATAATGTACCCTACAAAGCCTTAAGAAATAATTTCTTTGTTTTTCCCAAATTCACTTTGTTTTGTGAAGGAAATAGGTGTTTTCCAACCAAATTTCGTGTGATTTTTCCTCTTTCTTAATTAAATTAATGTTTTCTTTGATTAAATCATTATCTCTCTTCGTCAATCCTCCCCAATCACTTCTAGCCAAACCTTGGGAAAAACTCAATTAATTTAATTAAATACAATCTTTCTTCCCCTTCTGCAAGATTTTCAAGAAAAATTATTAATTTTTAGTATTCTTTTTTTCTCTCTCTCCCCCGTTTCCCTTTTAACTCAGACTAGCTGTACTGATTACTATACACTCACATTAGGAAACAATATTACGTGGCTAACTCCCCTATCCCTCTGTCACTTTTACCACTAATTATTTATTGCCTTTTTTTTCACAACAGAAAAACTAACTTTTATCTAAGAATTTGTTTTTATTAATCATTCTGCATAGTCTTCATGATTTTATTGCATAAACAGTTTTTTTCACAATGCTCGCTTACCTTTTCTCATCCATTTAATTTTTATTTTTGGCAGCTAAGTATATTACCGCCCACCTTAGACTTTTAAATAGGTGGGGGATCGTTTGTCAAAAATGAGAATGGTTTTGTAATAATAATCGTATTTTCATAATGATTTGTGTGTTTAAATCATAAAATAAAGGTGGACGTCTTGATTATTTACATATTAATATTAGCTTAACGAGCATATTAGGAGAGATTGATTGGTAAAGTGTTTTTGAGATGGGCTGTTTAGTTCCGTTAAATATTTGGATGGTTGTTTTGTGCAGTAAATGAATAAATAACCCATGATTAATGTGGTGGTGTTAGTTATCGCTAAGGGCATTCAAATTCGAAAAATCCCTCCTCTCTCGATTTATAGCTATTAGTCTTCCCAAAACAAGTAAAAGAATATTTTTTCCTCTATCAAAATATCAAAAAGAACAAAAACAGAAGAAGATAAGGGAGATTTCCTCTAAGTAAAAAATACTTAAACTCTTTTTGTCTAAATAATTGTCTTTTTTCATATTCTATGAAATATAATGTTGTTATTGCAGTGTTTATAAGTATTATCCTTCATCAAATAAGATTTATCTGCTTATTTAAATAAAATAATTACTTGACTTTTCAACAAGAAAAAAACCTCCAAACAAAACGAAATAAATTAGATGTTTTTTTTTCTTTCTTTTCTTCAATTTTGTTAGAGAATTTAAAAGTCATATACAGCCCGCGGAAGATTATCTCAAAAAACTCTATTTCTAAATGCATGATTCCCTAGCTGGTAGTTTGTTAAAGAAATACTAAAAGAGCGTGAACAACATGGAAGACCATCTTTCAATGCTGGTCTATCCGTCTATCTTATATCAGTTAGTCTATTTCATTGAGAAGAAGAGAGCTTCTTATCTTTTAATCAAAAAGTCTTTATTTGCCTTTCATTCATAATTATTAAGGCTTTCTTTTGTCTCTCTTCTTGCTAGCTACTTTTTTTCTTTTTGTGATTGTGTAAATTATGAGTGTAATTGCTAAATGCCTCTAAGCTAGCTAACTTAACCTAATATTTACATTGCCAATTCTTATGTTTGCCCTTCATTCATGCAGTTATTCAGTGAATATCTCAGATTGCTGGATGAAAATCATATGTTTCTTGATTATTTTTGCTAATTTACATTGAATAAAGATCCATTTTTTTTTCGATAGCCCAAACAATTGCCATCAAGCAAAAAACAAGAGTTTAAAAGCATTTTGTTAGCAAACAACCAGAATCCTTTAAGATGATTATCTGGGAGACGCAATAAGTAAAAAGATCAAGTGATTAATACTTTAATACCTTTTGTCATTAGCCGCTTTATTGGACATTATCTTGCAGTAGACAACCAACTCAAAAATGATAAAACTATAATTTTCATTCGATTTTACTTTCCCTTATGTGATAGCAATCAAAGATGAAAAACACGCAAGATTCGATAGAAATAGCAGAATTTTCTTTAAATAATTCAACAATATTGATAGAGAATCGCTTAAAATAGTGTAAAGAGTTATTTGATTAGGTAATTTTTTAAAAAATTTTGTCATCTTCATGTTTTAAACGTTTTTCTTTATTTTATTAGTTCTTTTCAAGAAAAAACAGCAACTAATCTTCAGTTTAAATCTTTCTCCCGACCAGGAATTCATTTAAATAATTAGACTTAAAAACAATAGCTTATTTTAGGTGAATTTATGAATCTCTTGTCGTGAGGTCTATTCTATGTGGGATGTTTTGAATTCTCTGATCTGTTGATTTATGCAACTGATTGTAGATTGTTTCCAAACTAACCAGAACGGATGAAAACAATACGACATCTAAAAGGTTAGTAATTTACATGAAACCTAAAAAAGTACAAAAGACTGAAATATTGAATTCATATTTGCTACTCTAATGGGGGCAATTGATTTCTTTATTTTTTCATTATTTTTATAGTTTTTGAAGATTCTCAATCTTATCATTGAGTGCAGCACAATTATCTGAGAGAGACTCGTACTCCTTAGAGAGATCGGAGTATTCGTCGTTTTTTCGTTTTAACAGTTTCAAATAATACGCTTCGTTGTCTTCGATTTGCTAATTAAACTCTTCTTCTCGCTGCGACATCTTCACTGAGAATAGCGAGCTCTCCTCAACAAATCTATTAATCTTCTCTTCTTTTAGCTAACAAGTTTCTTTAAGTTCCTCTAATTGAAACAACAAATCCTCCTTTTCCTTTGAGTCAAACCCAATAGCGTTGTTAGTTCCTGAATCACATTGATTTGAATTGCCTTGATCGATCTGATTCCTATCATCTAACTTCTTAACTTAATCTTCTTCATCTTCTGAACTAGCAGTCTACGAAACAAGGAATCTAGCTCTAGCAAGTGGTTTTCCACTTAAATTCAAACCCTATATCTGCTATGTCTATTGAGTAGATATATCTGCTTCCATCTCTTATCCTTGCTAATTCTATGATTAAGCTATCTCCTCCTATAACTACTAGATTTACTTTGAGATCAATGTTAATTGTTCCTATGCAGACTCAAGTAATTCCTATTTCGATAAAGTATTAACCTATCCATCATTTTTCAGAGGACTACTGGCATTCTTCATTTCATCTTAAGCCCTACCATCATTGCCATTATTATTATTCCCATCCTCTTAATAACCTCTCAGCTGTGTCTTTAAAGCTTCTTCAAATTTAAAGAATTCCTCCTTGATTTTTCTAAGTTCTTCTTCTCCAATACTTTAGCGGACACTGCTCTAGCCACTAAGTTGCATATCTCCTTAAACTGCATTTCCACCTGAATAGCTGATATTTCCTGATTAAATCTTTATATCCTTCCCTGCAAGCTATTCCTTAACCTTATCCAACTCAATCTGTTATGTTTGTAGCTACTCTTTCAACTATTCAACTGTTCCTTCAAGTTCTTTATTCCTTTCATGAATCTCCGAAAATCTTTCTCCTAACTTCTCTTTATCACTGATCTTCTCAAGAAGTAATTTATCTTTCTCCTTCATCAACTCTTCCTTAGCAATTACATCCCCTTGGATCTTAGCGATTTCCTTTTTCAAAGCTGTAATTGCATCCATATATTCGTAGATCAAATTATCCTTTTAGGTAAGTTCCTCCTAAAGCAACTTCTTATCCTCCTCCAATGATTCGATCTCCGATTCCTTCTCAGCTAACTCATCATCTGAACCTTCCTAATCACTCTTCTTCACCTTTCCTTGCACTGCATCCTTTATTTCCCTCTCCTTTGTCGCACTCTTACAAACCCTCAATTCTTCATCAACATTCTTGAGTTTTTCCTATGTTTCGCTCAGTAGTTTCTAACATTTCTCGAATTCTCCCTCCAACTA
>Ga0302285_10001328_pt1 | contig 13663 bp, 16 predicted proteins | sample III_Fen_E2_2_FD_200455 | JGI IMG/M metagenome (GOLD analysis project Ga0302285, IMG submission 200455) | Peat permafrost microbial communities from Stordalen Mire near Abisko, Sweden - III_Fen_E2_2 | ecosystem: Environmental > Terrestrial > Soil > Wetlands > Permafrost | place: Sweden: Abisko...
CAAGCAGGTAATGCAATGACCGCAACTGTTATCGAAAAAATTGCAAACCAACTACTAAAATACATAGAATAAGGTATCAATGAATAAAGAAGAATTAATAAATTTAGGTTCTTTAACTGCCAAAAATGGGTTTAAAAACGAAGATGATATAGTGAATAAATTTAATAATTGGCAAATTGATGATGACGCAAAAAGTTGGTTAGCAATTATGGAATATAAACTTGAAGAAATTGAAAAAGTCGAAGCAATAAAACTACATGGCTACAAAACTGATGTTCAAGTAAAAATTATAATTTACTTTAAAAATGCAATAAACAAACAAAATTTATCAATAAAATTGGTCAGCAACCCTCAGGGCTTTAATCAAATAGATAAAAGATGGGTTGATAAATACGGTGAAATGTGGGATATTCCAAGCGACGTCGTTAGGATTTTAAAACTTTTTACAGGAGAAATAAAACCTTATAAATCGAGTACAAAAGACCCGAGAAGAATGTTTTTAACCGAATTGACAAAAGATGAACAAAATTTACTACTAAACTTTATAGAATCAAACAAAATATTAATTGTTTCAGACATATTAAAAGGAAGAGGCGAATTTTCAGCAGATTGGATGCTTGTTGCTTTAACCATTAAAGACAAAACAAAATGGGTTTTAAAATCAATCAACCATGCCATGAATATCTTTGGTAATGGAGAAATAAAAATCACTCCACTTGGAAGCCTAAAAATAGGACAAATTACAATACAAAGAAAAGGTGGAGACAACGGAAGAGAAACAGCTAACATGCTGCAATTTAAAATAAACCCTGTATTACTTTTCAAACCTTAATATTGAAATAAGCAGATGACCAATTGAAATTCTTATTTTTTTTATTAAAAATTAAATAAAATGAGGAAAATGTTTTATGACAAAGAAAGTTTTAGTTGTAGTTGGCCTTGTAGCGATTGCGATTTTTGGTATTGTTGCAATGAAATACATCAATAAAGATATTTCTGCAAAAAACATGGAAAGCACTTTAAAAATAACGAGTGTATTTTTTGACAAAGAAGAAATCCCGACAAGATACACGTGTGACGGAGATAATACTTCGCCTGAAATTTTTATATCGGGGGTTTCAGAGAAAGCAAAAAGTCTCGTACTTATTGTAGATGACCCTGATGCACCGATGGGAATTTTTACCCATTGGCTTTTGTATAACATTCCTGCGGATACAACTAAAATTTCATCTCAAGAATTACCAAAAGAAGCTCTTCAAGGAATCAATGATTTTGCAAAAGTAAATTACGGTGGCCCATGCCTGCCTTCCGGGGTTCATAGATATTTCTTCAAACTTTATTCGATCGATAAAATTTTAAATTTGGATGCAGGGGCAACAAAACCCGAACTTCAAAAAGCAATCAGGCACCATATCTTGCAAAAAGCTGAATTAATCGGTTTATATTCACGCGAAAATGACAGTTAAATATTATTTGCCGACTTAAAAAAAAGATGCTATTATGCTGGTGTATTTTAAATTTAAGCTCGAAATGGAAGCTTGGGAATGTTGAGGCATAAAATGAAAAAAATCGGACTTTTGGGAGGCATGAGCTGTGAATCTACCGTTGAGTACTACAAAATTATTAATTCTGAGGTGAGAAAAGCTCTCGGTGGCTGCTCTTCTGCTGAATTAATTATAGAAAGTTTTAACTTCAAAGACATTGTAAAATTACAATTTGAAGACAAATGGGATGAATTAGGGCAAAAGTTAAGCCTAGCAGCTCAAAATCTTGAACATGCAGGGGCCGATTATGTAGTTATCTGCACAAATTTAATGCACAAAGTGGCACCCATTGTTCAATCGAATATTTCTGTTCCCTTAATACACATGGTAGACAGTGTAGCAAAAGAAATTCAAACAAAAAAAATGAATAAAGTAGGGCTTTTGGGAACGATTTTTACAATGGAAGAAGATTTTTACAGTAAAAAACTGCTTGAGCAGTATAGCATTGAAACCGTCACTCCTGAACCTGAAGACAGAAAAGAAGTCAGCAGAATAATTTACGAAGAACTTTGTAGAGGAATTGTCAAAGAAAGCTCAAAGCAAAAATATCTTGAAATAATTGACAAAATGAAAGATGATGGAGCACAAGGAGTTATTATGGGATGCACGGAGATACCTTTAATGATTCAAGAAGCTAGTATTCCTGTTTTTGATACCACAAAAATCCATGCGATGAGCATTGTGGAAAAAATATTAGAATATGAACTGTCTTTTGCTTAAATCAATCAATGTTTAAGAGAGACCTTTTTCATAAAAAAACTGTGCATATCTTTTATCCGCAGTTGAAAAGTGCTGACTTAGCCATGTCTTAAAAAAGGTTATAATCTTTACTGATAATAATTTTCTACCACCATCAAAATCGCTTTTAAACACCAAAATTTTTTCTATAAATAATCGGTGTTCATTTCTTTGTAAAGGCAAGTCCGGATAGCCATATTTTTCCATTAATTTTTCTTCTCTGGAAAAGTGGGCTCTGGTGCTATCAAGCATTTTGGAAATCATTTTCCCCAAAACTTCATTACCTTTTCTATCCAGCATGGCATCAAATAATTCATTTAGAATATCGACTAAAACTTTATGCTGTTTGTCTAATTCTTCTACCCCTACGCTATATTTTTCTTCCCATTCGAGAAATAACATAATTAAGTCTCTCCTATTAAATTGTTTGTTAGTTTAATTCTATAAATTAGATTTATCAAATGTAATTTAAACCAAAAAAAAACAAGTGTCAATAAAAAATAGCGGATAACTAATGAGGTTGTGAGGGAATACCATAAGCTAATTTGAAAAACAGCTTGATATTTTCTTATCAGAAGAACTATGGACCCAAATAACGGATAATACTATTAATTAAAATAGCTCTTGACTCTTTTAGTAACTGATGTCATAATTAGAATAAGGACTAAGGCTGTTTTTAGTCATTCAATCGTTAATGGAGTTATGATTAAAATTTGTTCACTTGATTTTTTGAATAGAAAAGTATTTGATGTTGACGTATTGTCGGCTGACGGTAGAATATTGTTTCATTTAGGCAGTGAAATAACTCCGGAAATTCTTCTTATGCTCTACTATAAAGATATTTATGTTACTGAATTTCCTTATGAAAAAGAAAAAAAGAAAACCGAAGAAGACATTAATGAAAAACTGGAAACTCTTAATTTAATACAATCACTTGAAGCTGTCATTGATGAAAATTTAACTGAATTTCTTGAATTTGATGAACAACAGGCTCAAAGAGTTTCTCAATACTCTGTAAAATTAGGCCAGAAAATAGGAATGGAGACCCTACAGCTTCAAGAACTAGAAAAAGCTGCTTACTACCACAATATCGGAAGAACCAAATTAACAAATTCTGACTTGAAAGAAAAAGACTTCAAAAAAAAGCAAGCCGAAGCAGGGTATAGTCTTTTGATAACAGAAAAAAACCTCAGTGAAAAAATAGCTGAAGCAGCAAGATTTTATAACAGAAATTGCTGGAGCAGTCAAATAAATTTTAATGATGTAAATCACTCAGATCTTCCATATTCTCATATAGTTGCTATCACAAGCTATTATGACGAATTAATCAACAAAAACAATCCCAAGGACGAAGTCCTAAAAAAAATGTTACAATTAGGCGGGAATAAATTTAACATATTCATCCTGCATAAGTTTATATATATGATGAGAAATTCAAATGACTAAATTTAACAAAACCGAAACAAATGCTATAAATAATTTCGTTCAAAATTTTGTGGATTCAACCTTAAAAACTATTTCACATAACTTGGATAAAGAAGTTTATAAAAAAATTGAATTTTTTATAAATTCTTCTACTGAAATTAGCAATTTAAATGAATTCAAAGGCACTAACATGCTGTACAAACTTGATTACTCAGAAGGTGTATACGCTAGTAAACTCGGGGTGGTATTGCCTGAAGAGCTTATATCAAACGTTTCTGATGTGTTGATGGGCGGGACTGGTGAAAAAGATTATGATGGGGTTTTATCAGAACTAGAACTTAATGCGACTGGGGAGTTAGCCAAGAAAGTTTTTGGCGACATCGAAAACATGTTCAAAAGATTTTATACAAAAGACTTTGGATTTAGCACCTCACCACTAATTTTAACAAAAGAAATGCCCCAATATGAGGATGAATTTGAAACTCCTGACTTTGATTTCTTAATTGACCAAACTTTTAGGGTCAACGATGAAAAAGAATATACAATCGCATTATTGTTTAAAACTGATGACTTAAAAAGAATGTTAACAAGTTTGAATCTTCTTCAATCTGATACTCATGAAATAAATAATTCTCAAACAAACATAAATATTAAACAAATAGCTAATGTTGAAATCGATATCACTGCAGAACTCGGAAGTGCTAAAATTCCCGTAAAATCTGCTCTGGAATTAGTAAGGGGATCCCTTGTAAAATTGGATACCGTTAGTAATTCAGACATAAAAGTCTTTGCAAACAATGTTGAAGTCGCAAGGGCTCAAGTGGTAGCTGTTGGAGACAACTTTGGACTTAGAATAACCAAAATTATCTCTCCTGAAGAAAGGATAAAATTAGTTTAATATGATTATTATCATTTCGATAATTCTATTTAATTTTATGTTCTTGTTTTTAATAGCATGGATTTGGTATTTCAAAACCGAAATGAACACCGCTGAAAAGTTTTACAGCCAAGGATTTGAAGCTTTTAAACACAAAGATTATAACAAAGCTATAAAATTATTCTTGAAATCTATAACCGTTCAACCTAATTTCAAAGAATCACTTTTATGGCTCGGATTATCTTACCTGCAAATTAAAGAATTAGATAAAGCAAAAGAAAGTTTTGAAAAAATATTAAAAACTCAGCCAAAAGATTTTGATGCTCTGTTTAATTTAGCACATACTCTACAATTCCAAAATGCTTTTGAAGAAGCAAAAGAAATCTATAATAAAGCAATAAAAGAAAATGCCAAAAGCACCGACTGCTATTTTCATCTCGGAGTTATGACTTTTATTGAAAAACATTACGAAGAATCACTTGAATATTTTCAAAAAGCCAAAGAACTTTCGCCTAATAATGCTAGGATAGCTTTTTATATTGCAAGATGCAAAGACGAAATATGCAGCTATGACTCAATGGAAGAAGGACAATTAGTAATAGATGAATATCTAAAAGTTACAACCCATGAAAACATCCCCCCTTTATTTAACATAACTTTAGCCAAAGCCTATGCAAAAACAGGCCAAATTGACCATGCTCTAGCAAATTGTAAAAAAGCACTTGCGGTCAATGACAAAGATATAGAAAGCTATAAGCTTTTAGGCCTTCTACAACTACTCAAAAAAGATTCTAAAGAAGCCCGAAATGCCCTTTCGACAGCAATCAGCCTTGAACGACATAACGCGGAGGCTCATGACATTCTATCGTATGCTCTCTGCCAGCACGATGATAGAACTGTTGTTCAAAATTGTAGGCTTGAATATAAGAAAATAATTAAAAAAAAATCACGACTAAGTAATCTAAATAGTGTATAATTAAAAAAACAAAAATAATGTATAATATTAATAGAACTGGAGAAATTTAAAAATGACAAGAAAAGTTTTGGTAATCGATGATTCACCTTTTGTCTTCAAAGCAGTAAGTAAAGCTTTAGAAGGAACAGAATGGGAGGTGGTCGGAAATGCTCTCGATGGACAATTAGGAATAGATAAATATATAGAACTTCGACCCGATGTGATAACACTGGATGTAACCATGCCTGTTATGGACGGATTGGAAACAGCAAGAAAACTTGTTGAAATCAATCCCAAAGTTAAAATTGTCATGCTTTCTGCAATGGGGGATGAAACCTTATTGAATCAAGCGAAAGAAATAGGAATTAAACATTTTTTAATGAAACCGTTTAGGCCTGAAACAATTCAGGCAAAATTAGCAGAAGTTTTTGAATAGAGAGGAGTGTTATGGAAAATACCACTGATGTTTTAAAAAATAAATATGAAATTTTATTTAACCTTGCCAAAAAATCATTTGAAGAAGTAGTGTCAGAAATTTCCGGAGAAACCCTCCAATCAAGTGGAGAGTTTGCCATCGCAAACAATGACAAACTATCATTATCGATTATTATCGGGCTTTCGGGAGAAACAAACGGAAGAATCTTGATTAACACATCTGCTGAATATGGTAAAAATATTGCCATTACAATGAATTTCGGTGATGAACTGGATAATGAAGAAGATTTATTTGTTTACCTTGCAGAATTTGCAAACATGGTTTGTGGAAGAGCTGCAACGCACATTAACAATGAATTTGGAAAACGGGAAATTTGGATCAGTCCGCCCGCCATCTTCTCAGCACAAGACTTAGAGATTGTAACACCTAATGTATCCTCAATGAAAGCTTTTTACGAATTTTCTTTCGGTAAATTCATTTTAGATATGGGATTTAGCGAGTCTTCTTATGACGATTTTTAATCTGACAAACATATTTGTAAAAGTTTTTAATGACCTATTTTCTTACGTGGATATAAATCACAAATTCATGTGCGAAGTACCTGAAAGTTCTTTGAATTCAACTGAAATGGTTAACACTTTGGTTGGAATATCTGGAGACATAGAAGGTAATATTATGTTTGGTTATACTGACAAAACAGCAAAAGAATTGGCTGCCAAAATGATGGGGGCTGATGAAGTTGACGAAATTGATATTTTTGTAAAATCTGCCCTGTCAGACTTTTATTCAGAATTTTGCAAAAGGGTCACTATGGAAATAAAAACAGAAAAATTATACGCTCCCCTAGGTGAGGATTCAAAGGATTATACTTTGTTCTCCTCAAATCCTACTTATATTGCCGGTGAAAAAATGTATGGGATGATAAGTAAGATTCCATCAAAAAAATTATTTTTCAAGGTTAATGGTGAAAAATTTGGTATTGCATACAATTTGGAACAAAAATAATGGATAATTATCAAGAATTAAATATTGACCAAGAATTTTGGAACGATTTCATCGTTGAAGCCTTTGAGCATATCGATGATATAGAAACAAACGTGATTTCTTTGGAACAAAACCCTGACGACATGGAAATTATTCATACCATGTTTAGAGCTTTCCACACAATCAAAGGTTTGTCAGGATTTGTAGAGCATACCGTTATCCAAAACATATCCCATAAAACAGAAACCTTAATGGATTATTGCAGAAAAGGTGAATTGGCAGTTAATACAAAAATTGTCGATGCCATTTTAAAATCGTCTGATTACATTAAACGACTTTGCGAAGACGTTGATTCGTATAAAGATAAAAGTTTTTTAGACCAGATAGAAGTGCTTCTTAAAGTTCTTGAGGATCTTGCTAATGTAGAAGAAATTTCTGTTGAAAAACCAGCCCCTGCTGTAAAAACCGAAACAGAACAAGACCTTCAAGCTGAAGCCCCGCCTGTTTCGTCTATGGAAGCAGATGTTGTGGAAGAAAAACCCTCTGAAGAAAACCCCACGGAGGAAGAGTCTGTCGAAGAAGAAACCGCCGAAGAAGAACCTATTTTGGTCAAAAGGGATCTTGAAGCTTTTGTAAACGAAATTTTTATCATTGAGGATGAAGAAATAACTTCAACTGATAAAGCTGAAGCTGCTAAGGAAGAGTCTGCTAAAGTTGAACCCACCAAAACAGAGCCTATTAAGGAAGAACCCACAAAAACAGAACCTGTTGAGGAAGAACTTATTAAGGAAGAAGAAGTCAAAACTGAAGCTAAAGTTCCTGCCCAAGAACCTGTAAAAGAGCCAGCCAAGGAAATTATTAGGCCGACTGAAACTCAAAAAGTTGAGCCCAAAAGCCCTGAAGTCTCATCTGCAAAAAAAATAGTTTCTTCAAATGAAGATTATATGAAAGTTGCCAATCATAAAATCGACCACCTGGTAGATATGATAGGAGAACTTATAATAAATCAATCTTTGATTGATCAATATATTTCATCTAATTATACTCAAGACAACCAGCTTATTGTTAATATGTCAGGATTTTTACGCATAACTAGAGAACTTCAAAGTTTATCAATGTCTTTAAGAATGGTCTCTTTCAAATCCACCTTCCAAAAAGTCAGCCGTATTGCAAGGGATACCATTCAAGAATTAAACAAGGATGTTGAATTTGTGACATCAGGAGATAACACCGAAATAGACAGGGTTGTAACCGAGAAACTTCTTGACCCGTTGGTTCACTTAATTAAGAATGCTATTTCTCACGGAGTAGAAGAAAACGTTCAGGATAGAATAACCAGTGGGAAAAATAAAAAAGCTAAAGTAGAACTTAATGCTTATAACAAAAGAGGTAAAATATTCATAGAAGTCAAAGACGACGGCCGTGGGATTAATACGGATATTGTGTATAAAAAAGCACTTGAAAAAGGACTAATAGACCCAAATAAAACTTACAGCGAAGAAGAAATAAAAGAATTCATTTTATTACCCGGATTTTCAACTGCAGCCGTAGTAGATAATATCTCGGGTCGTGGAGTCGGAATGGATGTTGTAAAAACTCAAATTCTTAAAATCGGCGGCAAGGTTAATATTGAAAGCACCCTCGGCAAAGGTTCAGTTTTCACCCTTGAAGTCCCGGTTAACCATGCAATCATGAACGGTACTATAATTGAAATGCGGGGTCAATATTTTATAATTCCAACGATGAATGTAAAAGAAATTTTACAGCCGCATGAAGAACAATGGATTTTCACTCAGGGAAAAAGAACAATGTTGAAAGTAAGAGAAGATATTGTTCCAATCGTTCCTATTTCAATATTTTTCAAAGGCGAAAAACTGGAGGAACATGTTCCTTTGGTAATTCTTCTCGAAGTAGACGGAGAATTAAAAGCACTACCTATTACAAATGTTATAAACAGACAAGAAGTGGTTGTAAAACCTGTTGGAGAAGAATTTTCCAGCTTAAAATATATTTCAGGAATGTCCATTTTAGGAACAGGAAGAGTTTCTTTAATCTTGGATATAGATTACTTATTTAAGAAGGAGGCAAAAGTATAATGGCAATAACTGATCAAAAATTACTCACTTTCTCATTGGGAAAAGAAGGATATGGAGTCTCTATTTTAAAAGTTAAAGAAATTATAGGGATGCTTGAAATAACCCCCGTTCCAAGAACCCCTGAATTTATAAAAGGGGTAATTAATTTGAGAGGAAAAATCATTCCTGTTATGGATTTAAGGCTAAAATTTGGAATGGAACCACAAGAATACAATGAAAGAACCTGTATTATTGTTGCGGAAGTTGCTATAAACGGAAATCAAAGACTCATCGGAGTTGTTGTTGATATGGTTTCTGAAGTTGTAAATATTACTTCAGACCAAATAGAACCGGCACCTGAATACGGCATGAGCGTTGAGCACAACTTTATTTTAGGTATAGGAAAATTAAAAGACAGAGTGGTAATTATTATAGACATAGAGGAAGTTTTCCTTTGTGATGAAATAATCAAAATGTTAGAGTCAGTTTAAAAGAAAGAGGTAAAAGAGAGGAGAAAAAATGCTAAAGAATTTTTCAAATTTAAAAATTAGTTTAAAATTAATGATAAGCGTTTTAATTGTTGAGGCAATTTCACTTGCAAGTGGAGTAACCGTAGGACGAAATATGGCGACTCATGGACAGTGGGTAATTTTAGGTCTTGTATTAACAATTATCATTTCGCAATATATAGCGTATTTAGTTTCAAAAAATATAGACAAAACTGTTAGTACTATAATTGATGATTTATCTACTGCAGCAGGCAACTTAAATTCTATATCAATAGAACTAACCTCGAATGGACACAAATTAGCAGAAGGAACTAATCAACAAGCTTCATCAATACAAGAAACATCTTCCACTCTTGAAGAATCTGCTTCTATGCTCCATCAAACAACTCAAAATACAAAGGAAGCGGATACTTTAGCAAAACAAGCAAAAGAAGTAGCCAATCAAGGTGATTATGAAATGCAAACAATGTTGGCATCAATGGAAGAACTTAAAAAATCAAGTGCTGAAATTTCAAAAATCATTAAAGTAATTGATGAAATTGCGTTCCAAACAAATATTCTGTCGTTGAACGCCGCAGTTGAAGCCGCACGTGCGGGCGATGCTGGTAAAGGATTTGCGGTTGTAGCCGAAGAAGTAAGAAATTTAGCACAAAGAAGTGCACAGGCTGCAAAGGATACTGCCGTTATAATTGAAGGAAATATCAACCTTTCAGTAAAATGTTTAAAAATTACAGAGCAAGTTAGTGGTTCTTTGGTTACCATAAAAGATGAAACAAACAAAGTAAGTGAACTCTTAGAAGAAATTTCAACTGCGAGCCAAGAACAAGAAATTGGTATAAGCCAAATAAATAAAGCCATTTCACAAATGGAAACAGTTATTCACTCAAACGCTTCTACAGCTCAGGATGGTGCTTTATCAGCAGATCAAGTATCTATTTTTTCTGAACAAATGGAAGAAATTGTTAACTCACTTGTTAGACTCGTTAAAGGAGCGGACGCAGTTCATTCAAATCTGAATGTTCTACAAAAAGTCACGGGTGTTGCTATTCCTAACTTTTCTAACCCTAAAACACCCAAAATTGAAACTTGGTCTGAAAGTGACAGAAGAACACAAAGAACACAAGCAAAAAGCATACCGGTGGGAGCTAATATTGTAAATCCTGAAGGGGTAATTCCCTTAGGTGACTTTTAAAAAAAACAGATTATACTGTTGTATAGGAGGGATAATTTCTCTCCTGTATATTTGATAAAGGATACTTATGATAACTGAAAAATCAATAAATTTTGAACAAAGATATTTAGACCTATTTTGTGAGTATTTATACAAAAATATGGGAATTTATATTGAAGATAAGAAAAGAAATTTATTATCTCAAAAATTAGTGAAATTAATTAATGAAAGCGATATTAAAAGTTTGGGTGAGTACTACCACTTTATTGTTGCACCATCGATTACTGAAAAACAAAAAGCTCTGAAAAATAAATTTATTGACACCGTTACGATTCATAAAACCAATTTCTTTAGAGAAAATAATCACTTCGAATTTATAAAAAGAAACATTGGTCAAATTATTGAAGAAAGCCCTACAATTAGGACAACAAGAGAAATTAGAATTTGGAGTTCAGCTTGTTCGACCGGAGAAGAGGCATATACATTAGCCATGCTTTTTAACGAAATTCTTCCTTGTGATATAAAAGCAAAAATTTTGGCAACTGATATTAGCCCTGAAAGTATCCATAAAGCCTTAACAGGTCTTTACAAATTCGGGCCTGAAGACAATATTACAAACTATTATATTAACAAATATTTTTCCAAAAATGGCGACAATTGGGCAGTTTCGGATGAGATAAAAAATTATGTAACGTTTAGATTGTTTAACTTGATGGAACCATTTCCTTTTCACAATCCATTTGATATAATATTTTGTAGGAATGTGATGATTTATTTCAATAGGGAGATTCAAGAAAAGTTAGTAAATAATTTTTACTCTTCTCTTGGGGATAACGGATTATTATTCATCGGTCATTCTGAAAGCCTAATCCAAGTAAAACATAATTTTAGTTACCATGAGCCGACGATTTATAAGAAGTTATGCAAACAAAAGAACCAGAGTTAAATTATTTTTTGGAACCGGGGAGTATTTTTACTTGCTGGCAGCCATATCGTATTGCTACAGTTTTAGGATCTTGTGTTTCAGTCTGTTTATCTGATCCGGTCAGTAAAATCTCAGGGATGAACAACATTGCCCTACCAAGACAAAAGGGCGAAAAAAATTTAACAAGATTCGCTAATTACTCCATACCACAGCTGTTGGAAATGATGTTTGAACTTGGAGCAGACAAAAAAAATATCGAAGCACACATAATAGGCGGTTCTTTTTCAAAAAAGTATTCAACCCGTGATATAGGGAAAGAAACGGTACAAGAAGCGAAAAAAATTCTAAAAAAGTATAAAATTCCTGTAATAAATGATGATACAGGCGGAGAATTCGGAAGAAAAGTTTTATTTGACACCGACAAGGGTGAAATAATTGTGTACAAGTCTAGAGATCTAAGAGAGAAGGATTGGCATGGCTATAAAAGTATTGATTATAGATGATTCTGCAATGATTAGAAAAGTTTTTACCCAAGAACTTTCTAAAGACCCTGCTATTGAAGTCGTTGGAACGGCACCCGACCCTATTATAGGAAGGGACAGAATTGTTGAATTGAGACCTGATGTGATAACATTAGACATTGAAATGCCTAGAATGGACGGCTTAACTTTTCTTGAAAAACTGATGACTCACTATCCTATGCCGGTTGTGGTCGTAAGCTCCTTGGCAAAAAAAGGTGGTGACGTGGCACTCAGAGCAATAGAACTTGGTGCCGTAGAGGTCATCTCTAAACCTGGAAGTGCATATTCAGTAGGAGATATGAGTGAACAACTTATAGAAAAAGTAAAAGCAGCAGCGAAAGTAAAATTTTTCAAGTCTACGGCAAAGCCCGCCTTTGCTTCGAAAGAAACAAGCGGCTCTAATGTTGCTTCTATGAACGTCAGAACAACAAACAAAATTATTGCAATAGGAGCCTCAACAGGCGGAACCGAAGCATTAAAAGAAGTTATTTCACGTTTTCCTGCTAATTCGCCACCAATTGTAATTGTTCAACATATGCCGCAAAATTTCACCAAAGCTTTTGCGGACCGCTTAAATCAGATCTGTCAGGTTGAAGTGAAAGAAGCAGTTGACGGAGAATATCTAGCAACAGGAAAAGTGCTAATAGCACCTGGAAACAAACACATGGAAATTCGAAGAAGCGGAATTAACTACTATGTAACGTTGCAAGATGGCCCTATGATGTTCCACCAAAGACCTGCTGTTGAACTCCTTTTTAATTCAGTAGCAAAATATGCCGGTAAAAACGCAGTTGGAGCAATTTTAACGGGAATGGGAAAAGATGGTGCTCAAGGGCTATTAAACATGAGAAATGCAGGAGCAAACACCATTGCACAAGATGAAAGAACATGTATTGTTTTTGGAATGCCAAAAGAAGCAATAGATATCGGTGCAGCACAAGTTGTAAAACCACTCCAAACGATTACCCAAACAATTCTGGACTTCTGCGATTAGAAATGATTGAAGGGTAAGCATTGAACTGAGGCTCCCACGCTTTTTTCGTTGCGAGTAATTAGGTAAAGCCTAATGTAGTGGCAATCTAACCTTAAAAAGGATAAAAATCAATCCAATTTCTGTAATATATCATCCGAAATATCAAAATTGGCATACACATTTTGAACATCATCGTGCTCTTCTATTTTTTCCAAGAGTTTCAAAATTTGACCGGCAACTTTTTCGTCTGTAACTTCAATACTATTTTCTGGGAGTCTTGTTAATTCAGCATTTGAACTCACAAACCCATCTTTTTCCAACCCTTCGACTACTGTTTGAAAATTTGCAACTGATGTAATAACTTTGTATTCTTGACCCTCTTCGGCATCTTCGCCTATTTCTTGGATATCATCTGCTTCTAATTCAACTGCCGCGTCAAACAATTTTTCAAAATCAACGGACTTATCGAAATAAACAACCCCGACAGGTTTAAACATCCAGCCAACACAGCCTGTTTCTCCCAAATTTCC
>Ga0302285_10001331_pt1 | contig 13643 bp, 10 predicted proteins | sample III_Fen_E2_2_FD_200455 | JGI IMG/M metagenome (GOLD analysis project Ga0302285, IMG submission 200455) | Peat permafrost microbial communities from Stordalen Mire near Abisko, Sweden - III_Fen_E2_2 | ecosystem: Environmental > Terrestrial > Soil > Wetlands > Permafrost | place: Sweden: Abisko...
TTTAGTCTAGTGTCTTAGAGTAGGTGCTGATTAGATTCGTGCAGTATTATCTGAAATACAACTTGAAATCGAATTTGGTTAACTCTTCATAATGCTGAATAATCTAAGAATTGCTAACTTATCAACACAATTTGCTAAACGATTTAAAATTCTACTGCTACCTCTACTTGGTTCTGATAATAATCTTAATTAATGGTTCTACTTTACATGGATTCTTTTTCTCTAAACTAATCTTGAATAAACCTCCATGAAAGGGTTTATTGAATCAGTTTTCAAAAATATGAGACAAAATGTTCAACTTTTTACTTCAAAAATGGTCATTTTACAACCTGAAAATCTTAAAAAATATATCTAGATGATTTTCTCAAGTCAATCTAGTGATAGTTGATGCTAAAAATTAGAATTGTTTACTCTTGGGTCTTATTCTAAAAATAGATTAAAATTATCTAATGATTTATAAATACTATACTACAAGTTAAGCATTCAAAATCTAACTATTAGCAAAAAAACCTGACATACATTTCTCAATTTCACGGTTCTTAGATCGGTAGAAGCTCATATCTTTGCAAGAAAAATAAAAAATAAATATATTTTCAATTAAAAAACTCCCTCCTAACTAACTATCTTGTAGCGTCTACTTCCAGTCCAGAAGAAAGATACGGAGATATCTAGTTTTATTAGCTTTTCTCTCTCTCTTGAAAGCTCCATTATTTAAAATCAATTTCTTCCTAAGTTTCTCTTCAAATCGAAGAAATATGCATGAATTTAATCTGTTAATTAGGGAATTGCACTCCAGAAAAGAATGCAGGCCGTATTTCTAGTTGAAAAGATAACTTTCTCTTTAGCATTTTTGCCATTCAATTATTGAACTCTTTAATTTGAATAATATTTGCTGTCTTTTGTCTGTTCCCACAAATAAAAATTACAAATCCCTTAGATTAAGTTAAAGTGTCTCGGTAGTGGTAACAAAGTGAGAGGAAAAATCAAATTGTGTATCTTTCCTCTAAATTTTTGGGAATTGGAAATATTTTTAAAAGAATGAGGATTAGTTAAGTTAAGTTTAGAAGAAGGGAAGGGATTGTTGTTGCAAGATTGACTTTACATAAGTTGTCAACTTTTTTTGGATTTATGGATAGTAAAATCATAGAAAAATCAAATAAGGAACAGAAAACAAGGGCAGAAAAAGAAATAGAAAGGACAATCAGAAAAATTCGGCTGAGTTTCTTAGCATTTCTTTCATGAAGTGGATAGGATCAGACAATTTAGGAGCAGGAATTCAATAGGATTCGAATAAGTTCTAAAAGAACCTTTGGGACATTATTGTCTCTTCTAGTGAAAGAAGTGATAGGAAGAAAAGAATAAAATCACTTTATTATTATTCATTTTCGATTCAAACAGAACAATTGATTTCTACTTTATTTCAGGGGGGAAATCTGCAGTTCTTCTCTTTTGAGAAGTCATAATAATTAATCTTATTAAAACAAATACTGAATTTTATTGACGATTTTCAGAAAGATTGCAGTCAAAGGAGAATAAATCTGAAAATAACTAAGAATATCTCTCTCTAATTGTGTAGAGATTGAAGCGAAGAAAGAAAATTTTTACTTAACTAGTCACAGGTGTTGTGTTTTGAACTAATATCAGCAAATCATCTCAAAGGAAGAAACAGTTATGCATTAAAAGAAGGCAACTAGATCATAAAAACGAAATAATTATCGATAATATTGCAGGTAACTAATTCCTTTTCAAAATGAGTTAGATATTGTCTTTAATTATCATTCAATTTCTAACTATTTCCTTTTTTCTCCAACTGAAATTCCATCATATTTCTCAATTTCCTGAATTATTTCTTTTAAATGTCTCCACTCCCCCCCCCCCCCCCACCTCAAAAGTTGGTAATATTTGCCCTGTTTTTCTGAAAGTTGAATTAAAATATTGGAAATTTATTTAAAATGGATATTTTTTCTATTATTCTGTTCATAAAAACAATTATTTATTTAAAAAAAAATGTGAAAAAATTAGGTTATTTTCTTTAATTTGATTTATTTTAAATAACAAAAAGTAGGAACGAGCTTTAACTCATTGAAGAGTTGGAGAGAGGAAGTGGAAGTTAGATTTGGGTAGGTACTTACAAAAACAGAGAACGCGTTTTCAAGGTTGTCAAAAAGGGTTCTAAAGAAGGAGCTTATTCTAACGCTCAGGCGTAATTACTGAATGAATTTGACATTCTGACTCATAAAATAACCAGACGTCATCCTAATATAGTTAAAATCTACAATTTACATGATAACGTCAAGCATTCAGAGAATTCTCTAAGTGAAACAGCACCAACTAACAACGAGTTTGTAGCCTTGGAAATGAAAAAGTATTCCTACGATGCTGTGAAGTGTATGAATGAATTCAACAATAAAATACCCTTATGCACAATATGAATTGCAATCACTGATCTCTGCCATGCTCTCAGTAGCATACACTCCTTTGGCATAGCTCATAATGATATTAAACTAGATAATATTTTTATTGAGAAAATAAAACAATAACCTAGACGTATTTTAACTGAATCTTGCTTTGATTCCTCTTTTCTCTTCTCTACTGAAGAAGAACAATAAGGATAGCAAGAGGAGGACAAAATTTGCAGAAATGAAGAAAATTTACAAGACAATCAAGATTATTCCTCTGAGAATTCCCAATTCAGATTTGTCTTAGGGGATTTCGGATTAGCTTCTTAAACTGACTCAGCTGAACTAACTATGGAAGACTACTACAAGATTTTCAATGAAAGAAATCTTCTATTTTAAGCTCCGGAGGTTCATTTCTTCTCCCAAGGAAAAACAACCTGCCAATTTGATCTGAAAAAAGCAGATATTTATGCTCTTGGCATGACTTTATTTGTTCTGATCTTTGGATAGTTTCCAAAGAAATTCCCTCAACCTTCACTAAGGGATCCAATTTATCGATACATCATTTAAAGAGATATTAATAAACTCTACTCAAGCATCCAATTCTTCAGAGAAGGGTTCGAAGAAGAGATAGGAGGAGTTGAAAAAGGCAAAAAACTACTAGGCCTTCTTGTAAAAATGATGGATCAAGATCCCTCTCGCAGAGCAGATATCTCTGAAATTCTTACAACCATTTCAGACCTTTGACTCAAACATTCTAGATAAAGTGTTCTAGTTAACCAAAGTTCTGAAAATCAAAATTGATCCAAAAGGTCAATAATTCATCAAGGAACAAAAGCAACAAGAAATTCTTTTTTTCCAATTAGTCATTCTTTTAACCTAAGGAAATATGTTCACTTACAGGACTACTTATCGAAAAAGGAATGAACTCAACAGTAATTGCCCTAATCTAAAACCTGAACTTTATATTAAGTATTATAATTCCAAGTATTTATTTGACAATAACTTCTTCAAAAAATACTTTTGTTATTCAATAAACACAACTCAATTCTGCTCAACAATCTACAAACAAATTCAACAAATTGATTCGAAACTAGAAAAAAAAATACAAAGTATTTTGGGTGGAAAAAATGTTCCTTCTCAAATTTGTTTTCTTTCATTGGCAGATTATATTTTGCAGCTATCTTACTCACATTTGAAGATTTCATTTCAAATGATTGACTTTTTTTCTTCCGATTCTTCATAAATAATAAAGACTGTTTACAAGATCATTTAAGGCTTTCTGTCCAAGAACTTCAGATGTAAACTTTGCTAGCTTCCCTGCATACATCATAGCAGCTGGAACTCTAATGGGGCCTTACCAGTTATAGTAATTGTAGCACTGGAAGTACGTGAGCTACCAAAAAGTGGGTTCATTTATGTACGTGTCGTTGTAGAGACAGGTGTATTTTGTGGGAGTGCATACTCCAGTATTGCAATTTTAAGCGCACAGATAAAACTCAAATCTCTCACCTACAATATCGTCAGCTAAGACTGATCCAGAAGTAGGATTTACTAGTGTTCCTCTTTATTCTTAATAAAATTTTTATCCTATTTTTTTGTTAACTTAGAAGAACGCAAAGCGAGGCTTGTACCCTTTCTTAAATGATTCAAATCCACTTTGTACTGCAGTTATCTCATGCTGCAACGATTGTATAATTTGACCTTCTCCAACACCTTGTCTGTAGATAATGACCTCTTCAACAAGTTCTTTATTTTTTTTGAAATAAGCAGCAAGAGCTGATTTTATGATTTTCGAAAGAGTAGGAAGCTAAGTGTCCGTCTCGTTCCTAATTTCTACTTCAGAGTAATACGTTGCCATGTCTCTAGTAATCGAAGCAACTACTCCTACAACTTACCTCAGTTGATTATTCTCTTTAATTCTCTTGATACTTGTTTCGATTCCAATTATCATTGTGTTGGGATTAATTCCTAGCGGCATTTCAACTTACCAAAGTCGTTTTCCAGTTTTCGCTGCTATTTATAGTGCAATTTTGGAAATCACAGAAGCTGAATTCTTTTGTAAAGATGCAATATTCAAGTGTTGATGTTCAATTCCAGCTTCAAGGTAGAGGAACTTTTTTAATTTCTAATAGAGTACATTATTTTGTTTAGAAAATGAGAGCACAAAGGATGGCAAGGAATTTGCAGTAAAATCTTGATCGAGTAAGTTTTTCCATTCTTCAAAATTCATCGAATTAGTTCCGAATAAAAATGGTCTTTGAACTGTAATACCATACGTTGAAGAAAATCTAATCAAATCATCAACAAACTTAAGTACATCTTGCTCTAGATTTTCAGGATATATCAAGCTCCATTCTTTGAACTCCGTTCTATCATAGATAGGATTTTTGAAATTATAATTTCCTTAGTCTGGTGTCATGGATTAGTTTAGTCCAAATCGAATACTAGGAGGTCTGAGCTGCGTTGCGTTGACAGTGGAATTCGATGTATCTATTCGAATTCCACTTGACCGAGATTTTTGAGCAAGAAGTTTTCCATATGTCTTTGATGTCTAAAAACGAACTTCAGGACTGAGCTTAGTATGGTTTGATAGGTCTCTCATCATTTTAGAATTTTTTCTCATTTCATCAGTTAATCCTGTCATATTACACAGTTCTGGAACAAGAAACACCTCCTCAATCTTCTTTATGTTAGTGTTAGGTTCTCTGTATTTTCTTAAATGAAGGAGAAGAGGCTGGCTAAGATCTCTAATTCGGACATTATATTATTTTTTGTAATAATCTACAAAGGTGATGTGCTGATTCTTTGCCTGCCAGAAGAATGTAGAGGTAGGGTTTTTCGAACGATCGATTCCATCAATTCTGTACATTTGTTAGTTATTATACTTAGTGACCACTGATTCTCCTACAATGTCTCCATTTTACCTTTACGATGATCCTTTCAAAAAGTCCAAAGCCGTCTCTTACCTTAGAATTCGGCTTGCAAAATCGACCATTAAGTAGAGCTTCCCGGCTGCTGGGTGCACGCCAAACTGAAGTCCTGAGTAGACTTCTAGGATATCAGTGAAACCATTCTCAACGATTTTAACTTGTGCAAATTTTTCCTCAAAGAATTTTGAATTCTTCCCGATTTCTGTAAATTTTTCTTCTCTGAGAATACTCTTCAAGACAACGTTGAGAATTTAAGTTACTTAGTTTCCCTTTTTTTGGATGAGTTGTCCTTCCTGGTTGGCTTCGTCTTCGTTTACATCCAATTCTTTCACAAATCGGATTCTAGTAGAGTAATTAATATTACCAACGAGCACAGGCTCAGTGGTTCGAGGGTCTTCTATTTTTTAGAGATTGTCTTTATTGATTTTTTTCAAAGTAAATATACACTACCCCGAAAAGCAAAATTTGCCTATTATATTTTCTAAGTTTTGCTTGGATTTCTTAAAGATTTGCATGCGAAGTTGACGATTATTTGGTTCGACTTCAGGTTCAAAGTCAATACTATACTAAAAGCATTTAGTATTATTTGATTGATATGTTTGCTTTGAATTATTTTGCGGTTCATCTGAACTCGAGGATGAAGTGTTCTCAAGTTTTAGAGGGAACAGATTGGAGATAAGCCGTATTGAGTTGCCTATGCTACCCATTTGCACTGCCCTGTCCAGCGCAGGCCTTTTCGGGAGTTTCAGTTGCATGATATCTTGCAAGCACTTGAATTCTTTAGAGAATGTATTGAATAAAATATTTATGTCACCCCCTTCATCGCCTAATCTCCCGCAATTTAACTTTTTCTAATCTGAAATTATTTACCAAAATATGATGGATTTTTATCTAAAGGTGTGAAAGTGAAAAATAATATATTTAAAATGAGTTTAATTTTCAGAAATCATTGTATTAAAAATACAAAAACTAAAACTAACACAAAAAAATAAAACACATTGTAAAAAATTCTCATATTTTTTTTGGGGGAGGGGGTTCTTTCCAACTCGATATTCTAACTCAAAGATAATAAAGAGTGCTTGTGAGATTATCGTGAGCTTTTTTCTCTAAAACATCTGAAGTGAATTTAGCTAGTTTGCCTGCGTACATCATCGATGCTGGTACTCTTACAGGGCCTTACCAGTTGTAGTAGTTGTAGCACTGGAAATAAGTGAGTTGCCAAAACGTGCCTTCACTTAAATTTGTGTCATTATGCAGGCAAGTGTATTTGGTTGGGGTGCACACACCGCTGTTGCAATTTTGAGCACAGAGATAAAATTCAAAATTACTTCCCACGACCTCTTCGGCAATCAAAGATCCAGAGACAGGATTTTACAAAGCGCCTTTGATTGTTCCTGATTATGATGATCCTTGGTAGAATTTCTACCCTATCTTCTTATTTACTTAGAAGAAAGCGAATTTGGGTTTGTATCCTTGTTTGTACTCATTAAAACCATGTTTGATTGACTCAATCTCGTATTTCAAAGATTGAACAACTTGACCTTCTCCAAGTCCCTGTCTGTAGATGATAATGTCTTCAGGCAGACTTTTAGTATTCTTGACATAAGCGGTGATAGATTTTGCAATGATAGACGACAGTGAAGGGAGCAAGGTGTCATTTTCATTTCTGATATCGACTTCGGAGTAGTACTTTGTTAAGTCCGCATTGACAGAAGCTACTACGCCAACAACTTGTTTCATTTTCTTATTCTCTAAGATCTTTTTCATGCTTGTCTCAATGCCTATGACCATAGTGTTTTTGCTCAGACCAGAAGGCGTTTAGACATTCCATAATCGTGCACCTATTTTGGCAGCGATTTGCAGAAGTATCTTAGACGATACTGACAGAGCATTTTTTTAAATCGATTTTGTGCTGACATGCTGATGTTCAAGGCCTGTTTCGGAATACAGATACTTTTTTAAATCTTAGTAAAGTGCTTTTGATTAGTTAATTTAAGGAGCTAAGGTGAGCACAAAGGAAGGAAGATTATTCTTTTCGAAATCTTTCTCGAGACTGTTGATCCAGTCTTTTGAATTCAAACTTCTTGTTTCGAAGTAGAAAGGATCTTCCACATTTATACCGTACGTTGTGGCACATTTCTTGAGATCTCTGATAAAGTTATCAGCTTGCTCTTAGTCTCTCTGTTGGTAAACGAAACTCCAGTCTTTGAGAGTTGATTTATCAAGAATTTGATTCTTGAAATCATAATTTCCATCTTTCGGGGTGAGGGTTTTGTTCCCGCCAAAGCTGATTATTGGAGGAGATAGAGCTAGCGCGTTTACAGAAGAATCGCCAGTAGTCACCTTGAGGCCAGTTGCTTTGACATTTTTAGCAATAATTTCTCCATACTTAAGAGAAGTTTGATATCTTGCCTCAGGAGTAAGTTTAGTGTGCTAAGATAGATCTTTCATAGCAGCGAAATTCGAACGCTATTCGTCTGTCATTCCAGTCATTTTACAGAGTTCTGGGATGAGAAAAACTTGTTCAGTTTTCTGCAAATTCGTGTTGGCCTCACGGAATTTTCTTATGTGAAGTAAAAGTGGCTGTTTCATGTCTTTCACTGTGATGTCGTAACGCTGCTTGTAGTATGCTGCAAAAGTGATCTTTTGATTGGTCTGTTGGCTGACGAACGTCGAAGCGGGGGATTTAGTTGTATCGATTCCATCGATCTTGTAGATTGTGTAGTTGTTGTAATCAGTTATGACAGATTCTCCGATAATCTAGTCTCTTGAGTCCATAGGGAGCTTGCTTATGAATTCCAAGGCAGTTTCTTTCCTTAATATCCTGCTAGCAAAGTCAACCATGAGATAGAGTTTCTTAGAAGAAGGATGCGTGCCAAACTAAAACCCCTTATAAGCTTAGAGGACACTTTGTATCTTTCCGTCTCTGTTTGTGATATCGATATTGACTTGCGATTTCATGTCAAAGAACTTCGAATTTTTTCCAATTTCTTGGAAATTTAGATTGCGGACAGCTGTCTTTAGGATAACATTCAGAACTTGATTAACTTTGTTGCCTTTTTTTGCAATAATTTAACCTTCTCCTCGAGCTTCATCCTCATCCATAGAGAACTCTTTCGTGAACTTAACTCTCATGGAGTAATTTACACCATCAACGGAGACATCCTCAGAGCTCTTGAAGTCTTCAATTTTCTTGATTTTTTCTGGGCTGAGTTGTTGAAGAGTGAAGAGGCTCTTGCCTGAGAAACAGAATTTTCCTATTAGAGATTCAAGTCTAGCTTTACCTGCACGAAAGATCTTATAACGCAGCACTCGGTTATCATCAGCAACTTCAGGCTCAAAGTCAACATCATATTGAAAGCACATTAGAAGATTATTTGACTGTTTGGCATTGTTGTTGGCCTATTCATCAGAAGAATCCTTTTCAATGGAAAGCGGGAACATGTTAGTCACTAGTCTTATGTTGTTTCCCAACTTGGACACTAAGACAGCCTTGTTAGCAGCAGGACGACCTGGCAGTTTAAGAGACATATTTTTTTCTTCAAGTGTTTTGTATTTTTTTGTTTTTGTTTTGCGTATTTGTTTTTGTTTTATAATTAATTTTTGTTGTCCGCATAATCTGATCGATATTTAAGCAAAGAGGTTGATCAAAAGATACAATCAAGATACAACATTCAAATCATTAAAGATACTTCAAATTTGAATATTTGTTGCTAGCAAGAGCGTCATCACACCACATAAATTGAGAAAAAGTTAACGCAAAACTCTGATCTGTTTAAAAATGGCAGAATGTATTTCACAAATATAGATTACGCAATGATCAAATGGCAATTCAGATTGCATGAAAGAGGTTCACTCTTTTTTTGCTTTTTTGGATTTAGCAACTTTTTCAGGCTTATCGTTAACTTGATAGTAGTTGTCTCCAGTATTGTTTTCGATGGGACAATTTTCGAATGACCATTTATCCTAAGCAGCTATGTTCTAGTATGCGATATACATATTGTAGAGAGGGATAACAATCCAGACTGGATTGAAGCAGATGAAACAGAGCCAAAAGTATCCAATGTTATTTGGAGAGAAAGTGAAGCAGCTATTGCGGGAAAAAAAGAAAATCAAATTAGATACAATAAAGAAAGTGATTAAATTGGCATGAAATATTAAAAAAAGACTCTTCGATATTAAAAGATTCTCACAAAAAACCACCCCAATCAAAAGATTTAAAATTAAAAGCAAGTCTTAGATTTCAAAAGTAAATATCCTTTTTAATAATGTTAGTTCAATCTTTTCTTAAATGAGATAATAAGAATTTATTAGAAAAACATAATTATTACCTTCCTTCTGGGCAAACATTAACAAACTAGTTAAGGTACTCATCGAAGAAGAAGTAAACTGTTCCTAACAATTGAATAAAGGAACTTATGAAAGAGAGCAAATCTCTTCTGATTCCTCTTGAGTTCAGATAGAGTCTTGCAGTGTAGAGGCAGAGAGGCCCGTAAACGAAAAGCTCACAAAGGGAGATAGTATAAACCATGTTTTCTTTGACTTTGTATCTAAAATAAAAAAAGAATAATTTTTTAAATACAAGCTCATGAAAGGATAATATCATACCTGTTATCCATAAGGGAATAAGCTCTGATAACTGGCTCGCAGTAATGGAGAGCTCCAATCAGTCCATCCCAAGTGACGTGGATGATAGCCCCATTGAAGAGATACCAATAGAATGCAAACTGCTCGTACCCAGTTTGCTTGATTTGTTTCTTGGTCATGAGCACCAAGAAAATGAGTAAGAGAGCCAAGAGATGAATTTTGATAACTTCAAACACTTCATCAAGATGATCTTCTAAGTTTAGCCCCATTTTTTGGAAAGATTTGTATTAAAATATTGTTTCTTTTTTCCTTAAATATTATTTCTGTAAATGTTCTATCTCCTCCGAACTTAATTGATTTATTCTTCCTAGAAAAGTAAAGAAGTTTAATTCATCACAAATATCTTTTAGTCGTGTGTGCACGTAAAAGGAATCGAAATTCAATTAATAATAATATAAGATTCAAAAAGGTTTATTGTAATAATGTTATTGGCTTACTCTGCTGAGGTACATTGTTTGGAACTTGAATGTGTTAAAAAGCATTGAGTAAGTTAAAAAATTATTATTTGTTTTCTGGTTTATTTCGAATATTGAAAAGGAAAATTATTTCGTAAAATTATCATAATTCTCCTAAGAAAATAAGGGAAAATCAGTGATAGATTATGGGAATTAAAACAACGAAAATTTCATACATAATAAAAGCTGAAACAAACTATTCAAAATGAATTATTGTTTAATCAATAAAATAGATGAGGAAAAAAAAAACTATTAAGAGGTTATTACATTTCTAATTTTTAAAGTTGGGAGAAAAACTTAAAACTCCTCAGTTTATGCGATTTGGTTTCTCAAGCATAATTGTCAATCAGGCAAGGCTTGATAATCAAATATTAGTTTGGAATACGCTTTGAAATCAAACAATAACTGAAGAAAGAAAGGAAATATACAACAAAAAAGTTAGATAAATCAATGAACAGGCCTAACCACATTAGGAAGGCCAAATCCTTAGCGCAGAAATTTAGCGAGCGCTTAGGGGCTAAAGATGATGAGGATTACTATTATTCAGAAGAAATGAGCAAGAATAATGCTATCGAAACAACAAATTCATCGAAAGGATCAGCGATACTTTTTGATAAGATAAATAAAATATTTGAAGATCCGTCGATAAAGGAACTGAAAGAATTTGATCATGATGATTTTTTAGATAATGGAGAAGAAAATGGTAGTCTTCCGTCTATTACTTCTAAACCAAAATCTAAATCAGTATCTACTGGGAAAGATGCCTTAGACAAAGCTAAATCTCTGGTAAAAAGAATAAAAAAAACAAAATAAAACATAAAATTTATTGTTGATATTATTTCATGATTTTGGATGAAAATCTTTGTGAAAAGAGACAATATTTGTTGGCTAAAGAATGAAAGCTGCTAAAATGTGTTAAATTCTATTTTTATTATCCCAAAAAGCTTGAGAAAAAGCAAGACTAGCTCCCAGCAGCGAAGGAGAAGCAAAAGAAAAAAAATGAAACCATGATGAAAAAACTTGCCAAAGAAAATACATTTGTCACAGGTGTAGGACTGTATTCTGATGCACCTGCACCTGAGGAAACAAAAGAAGTCACTGAGCAACCTCCTGAAGATGAAGATGACGATGATGAAGAATATGAAGATTTCGATGAAGATGAATATTTAAAGTAACTTCATTTAGAGGATTTTGATGATCTTGCGGAATTACGAAAAATGATAGCAGCAACAAAAAAAGAAATCCAAGGATATGCTGGAGAAGTATTTCATTTGAAAAATTCAATCAGTGATCTGAATATCGGGTATAGAGATATAGGATACGGCGTCGATGAAGATCTTTTTACTGAAATGGACAGAGAATTCAATAGATTTATGCCTGGAGGAGATACCAAAAAGTTATTTGACGACATAGCAAATAAAAACAAAACATCTCAACAAATTCTCTCAATTCCTGGCAAAAAAAATATTAAAAAAAACAATCTCTTTAATACAAACGCAACATCAAGCATTTCTTCGTATTCTACGTCATTACCTTCCTCGTCATCTTAAGCTAGAAAACCACCTATTGTAAAGCAACCAGTGCTCGATAAACTCTATGGAAATTCGACTACAAGGGTTGGAGAATTACAACCAATCTCAGGTACTTCCAATCCCGCTAGTAAATAGCTTAGGAATACATTCTTCTGAAGAGGAAAAGATTAGTAATTAATTGGCAGAAAAAATATCAGAAAAATACATAAAAATACTTATATTTTTCATAGTTTTGATTGGTATTCCCTTCACTTAGATTCAAAACTCCCTTTAATTTCTTCATATTTTGTTCGAATGGCTCTGCTATTCTTGATTAAAATTCTTTATTTTGTAAAGTATTATTTGATAAAAATATGTACAACTTTATTTGTTTGGATAATTATTTTGGTAGCTTCAATTTATTCCAAGATACTGCTTAAATGAAGTACTTGAAGTTGTTGGCCTGCTCCTTCCTTGGCTGGTGGATCTTCTTTTTCTAGCTGTTGTAGTAGATAAAGGACAAGCTGCTAAGAATTGAAGATATTCCTTTTCAATTGCAGATTATTTCTAAAAACCACGAGAGATACTTGAAGGAGTAATTATTTTAAGAGAATTTTCATTAAGTGAGGCTATTATGGATGTCTCCTTTTTAATTGCTTACGAAAATGATCTTCTTTAGGCAAGAGGGCTTTTTGAATGATGTTTCGTTGAAAAATTAGACTGAAATTAGTCTAGATTTTATGAAAGTTCACCATTTTAGGTTGTATCTTTTGTTGCTGAGAAAGTGAATTACTTTAAAGTTTCTTTGCTTGTGTTTGTTGTATTTTTTCTTAGTTTTAATTTTCTTTGCTGTTTCTTACAAAATTATTGCCTTATTGATTGAGGAGTCGAAGAAATGATCTAAATCTAATCAATAATTTGATCAGGTTCGTGAAATGTCTCACATTTCTTTTTGTTCAAGTCAACTCTGTACATAGATACTTTTCTAGTACTCCCAGCTGAAGTAGCTGCTGTTGAAGAGGAAATACCAGGTATTTCAGTTATACTACAAGATTCTCTTGTGGTTTCATTTATTTTTACTGGCTCTGGAAATTATTGATCTTAGGAGAGATTAGGTGAGTGTTTTCTAGTGACTTGTCCTGCAGAACTTGCTCTGTATTGTTTAAAAATTATTTATTATTATGCGACAGATATTTTGTCTTTTTCTATTTTCGTTTTCATTTAAGCTGCTGTTTAGGTTAAAGTATTTGGAGAAATGATCATTTCTTGAGAATTCTCCAGAGGGAAGCATCTTCGAAGTGTATGTCTTGGTGCAGTTGCAGATAAGCGCTAGTTAGAGCTTGATTCGTCGTAAACATCTTACGAATGATTTACTTTCATGCTTTCATTCAAAAAGCATGATTTTTATGGATTATTTCTGAACATTCTGTGCATTCTTCTTGAAAAATTATCAGAAGAATTCAACTTTTCATCATTTTTTTCGCAAGTCCCAGCTGCTGATTTGCTCCTGATATTTTTTACAGGACTTGGTATTAATAAATCTGACTTTTCTTTTAACTCACTACTTATTTCAAAATTCCAAGAGCTCTCTGCAAGAATCTTCGCTAGATTAGCTAAATTTCCTTACTATTATTCTTTGTCTACTTTGAAACCACTTGACTATCTTGAACTGCTCATTCTCCCTAGTAAACTCTCATT
>Ga0302285_10001332_pt1 | contig 13636 bp, 29 predicted proteins | sample III_Fen_E2_2_FD_200455 | JGI IMG/M metagenome (GOLD analysis project Ga0302285, IMG submission 200455) | Peat permafrost microbial communities from Stordalen Mire near Abisko, Sweden - III_Fen_E2_2 | ecosystem: Environmental > Terrestrial > Soil > Wetlands > Permafrost | place: Sweden: Abisko...
GTTATAAGCTTGTAATTTTGTCTATCTGCGAGATATTTTGAGCCCTCATCTTTTTTATCGTTTTCTTTGAGAGTACATGCTACAGCACAATCATCGTCACAGAACCAATCGAAAGGGTCTGGATCATGTAATAGAACATGATATGGGCAATCTATACAGTTATCCATGATTAAATTTTGACAGTGTTAATAGTTACAATTAATTCGGCAATCTTATCATCCAATCTTTTCTTATTGTCTTCAATAGTACTTATAACAGCTCTACATTGCATTCTGTAATGTTCCAGACATTCATCTGCATTATCGAAACATGCAACGAACGGTGTCGGTTTAAATGAATTTCCACTTCTACCCCAAGCGTATAGTTGTTCGTTATATTCATAAATCTGCACAATAGATTTGCATCGTACACCCTTTTTAGTTAATTTCACGAGAGCATTCTCTGAACCATAAAGTTGTTTAACAGAAGGTGATTCAGATTTTGGTACGAGTATACATTTTGTAGGAACAGTATGTCTATATGCTCCATTACTACATAGATCAAAATCAAAATGTAAATAATTGCATACAAAAATTTCTTTCCCTAAATAAGGTGAATTTTTTTGAGCTAGAATTTCTGAATCAAGTTTCATATTAATGTGAATGTGAGGTTTCAATGTATATCATTTCTGCATTACTATATGCTGCGGTAATATCAGCTTTCATTTCAGAAATAATAGATTCTACTTTATATACATGAATATCATCTTCTAAATCAAGTGACATAGCAAGAATAAATTTGTTATTGCCATTGTATTCAGATCGCATGTTATTTATATGCTTAACATCTGGATACGATTTAATGATCTGTTTTATATGCATTCTCATTTCCCTTGATATGCTTTCACCAATCATTAATTTTCTAAATTCGTTACTCAAAAAATATGAGGATGATAATAAAAGTAATCCAACAGTGATCGATCCAATTGCATCAAATACGGGAGATATGCATATAGCTAATGTAGTAGAAAGTAGTACAATAACTAATCCTGTAAGGGCAGCAAAATCTTCAATTATGATAACGAATATATTAGCATCAGTTGAATTTTTAAGATGATTTAGCCAACTAACTTTTCTATGCTTATCCATTTTGAATCGTTTGAATGCAACATAGAATGAATTTGCCTCAATGATGATCGATATAATTAGAACGATAAAAATCCACATCATATTTGAAAGGCCCTCTGGTTCTATTATCTTATGAATGCCTTCATATACTGAATATAAACCACCAACAAAGAATAGTAAAACTCCTACTAACAGTCCATAAAAATATTCCTCTTTGCCATAACCAAATGCATGTTGTTCATCAGGTTCTTTTTTAGAACGTTTAGAGCCCACGATTAAAAGAATTTGGTTTGCAGTGTCAGCAAAAGAGTGAATAGATTCAGCGAACATTCCAGCACTTCCAGTAATGAATGATACTATCAACTTAATTGCACTTATTATGAGATTTCCTACTCCTGCTACAATTACTGCCTTTAAACTTCCTTCTGTACTCATTCAGCCTCCATTATTCGTTCAAGATATTCCCATGCTTTTAATACGTCGATCGGATGTTCTGTGCATTGAATAGCATTTCTGAATTCTGCATATTCATTTTTGTACATTAAGAACTTATCTTTGTTGTATTCTTTACTTTGAATAGTATTTGCAATTCTATCACATATTTTGACAGCTGTTGCTTTCCAGTTTCCACGAATTTTAGGATAAGTCTTGGCATGTTTTTCTGTCCGGTTTCTTCCTAATTCATCAGTTACACAGAATACTATTTCTGCGATATTTTTACCGAATGCTTTCTTAATATCATTGAACGATAAATGAGTATCTTCCAATACATCATGTAAAATACATCCAATAACAATTTCTTCATCAAATCCCAAAATCTCAGCGATTTCAGCTACACGCTTTACATGATATGCATATGGGTAGATATCGTAAGTCTGGCCTTTATGAACCAACTCAGCTACCATCAAAGCTCTATCCTTTTTTGTTATCGTTATCATTTATTTTTAATTTTGTTTCTTTTTCTATTCTTTTACGTTCTTTCTTGCCAGCTTTATATGCATCATATAGAATCGATGGCCGTCTAACGTACTTTGGACAGGTTTTACCTTCAAGACCACGTTTAAATACTACTCCTTGAATCTGTAAATATGGCATAATTATTCAATTTTCCTTATGATTTTTCCACTTTCAAGTGGTTCTACCGCCCCATCAGTGGATTGTGTAGTACTGGCAATTTTTACAAGTGTTATTGTCGTGACGTAATGATTATCTTGAAGTTTTTCTGCGAATACTTTAGCAGTACACTTTAAACGTACTTCTTTTGCATTAGACATCCATAAAGTTATATACGGTTCTTGTTTTTCATCTGCATTTTGTTGAATGAGACATATTTTGTCTGCTGGTATAATTACAGGATTGCCGTACCAGTCATTAACTACGATAAAATTTTGTTCTACACTACTCATTGTTTTTTCTTTTCAATTCTTTATTTCGCAGAAACTCTTCATCTGAAATGAAATTCAACATGAAAGTTTGCGGAATACGTAATGTAACCTCAGTTCTGGTCATACTTGGAGCTTTGAACTCCTGAATTGTAGAAGTTATACCCATCCAAATAACTGGAATAGATAAAACAATTTGTACGATCAAAATAATCGAGGTTCGACGAGTTGAACGATAATCTAAGAAATCGCTTTTCTTTCTCATTTTATTTTTTATTTGTTGGTTCTAACCAAGTTCCATCTCTAAATATTAGATCAAGAAAGCCCGGAATATATGTTGATTCTACTAAATTCAACAGTTTTAAAGTTTTGACTGTATCATGTTTCATCATCTTCTTAACTTCTTCTCTTATACGTTCATTACTCACAGTCTTTCCAAGTTTTTCGAGGATAGCAGGTTGCTTCATAGCTTCCCAAATATCTACGTGGATATCGAAGTTTTTTGTGATAGAAAAACGCATAGCTCGCAAGATACGTAATGGATCGTCCATCATAGTAATCTTTGGATCGATAGGGGTAATCAAAATACGATTACTTAATGCAAGCTTGCCATTGAATAAGTCGATAATTTTGCCCTCTTCATCTTCTGCCATTGCATTGACAGTAAAATCTCTTCGTTCTAAGTCATCAGCTAAAGTACCCAGTGCTAAGATAGGAGTTCTTGTATCGGGTATGTAACCGAGCTCTTTTCGTGCTAATACAAAATCAGCAACTAATCCGTCATAAATATGACCATGTGGAAATTTAGCGCGAATAGTAAACATTTCTGGAGTAGAAAGAAAGATACTATATTTGCGTTCTTTCATCCATTCATACATGACGTTGAAACCTTCAGTGACAGTTAATTCACTGCATAAGCCAGGAACTATACGTTCTTGTTCATTTAGTACAAAAGTGAAATCGACATCTTTGTTTTCGATACCTAATAGAGCATCTCTTACTACTCCTCCTACTTTATAAATTTTTGGCATATTGTATGTTTAATTCGTATCTTTTTATTGAGGTAGTAATTGATGGAATAACTTGACCATTAGTTATGAGGCTTAATCTATCAATAAGTTCCCTATCATTATAATGTTCAGAATTTCGTATAATCTTTGAAAAATTCTGATTAAAACGTAATCTATAAGGTACTTTACTTCCCCCTCGATAATACTTTACATTATGAAATTTTATAAGCTGCATTAATCAATAGCTTGGGCAGTAAATGTTAACGAGGCTGGTCTTACATCATTGAATCCAAGCTGTTTGAGTTGATAAATAATGGCATCTTCCATTATGTCATCCTCTTCGATTTTTATGAATACTGCATAATTCGGTTTCTCAGCATAGTTACCGTCTGGAAAATAAACAAACTTGCAGTTTATCAGAAATCTATACAGAACGGGATCTTTTACTGCTTCGACTTCAGTGAAAGAATCGATTGTGACAAGATGATGAATTTCATACTTATCGATGAGAACAATAGAATCGAATTCTTCAGCATCTTTGTAATAAGTACCTTTGATAGGTCTATTTGTTCTGAATTCTTTTCCGGCGTATAATTTACCTACTTCTAACATATATTTGATTTTATAGATAAATATAACATATTTTGATGCGAAGAGTAAACCTCGGAAATAAAAAAATGCCTGAATTAAAAAATTCAGGCATTTTACATTTTCTTGGCAATATATTTTTATTTCTTTTTCTTGTCGTAGAGCTTTACGCCTTTGTCCATAATCGAAGTCCAGATTAATGTACGTTCAGATTTCGACAATGTAGTCATCGACATAGCATTTTTCAATGAAATTTTACGACCGACAGCGTAGCTGTATTGATCACCATGTACACATTTTGATTGCGATGTAACTTCGCTATCATTGACTTTAAGAATACAGTTTGTCTTCTTGTCATCGAGTTTATGTTTCCATAAAACTGCAATATTATCAGTAATTTGCATATTAATTATTATTTAGTTGTAGAATCATCGGGTTCATAATAAATTGGAGCAGGGGTAGAAATTTCTGGAATCTCAAAATAGCCTATAACAGAACCCGTTAATGTTACAAATGCTAAAGAGTAATATGAACCCCTTTTTGTTTCGCCTGAATAAAAAGCTGTAATACCTTTGTAGATGCACTGTATTTCTCCTAGTGTGGCAAGTAATAAAATAAATGCAAAAACTGGTAAAAATTTAGAACGTATCTTTATCATAGCTTTAAGAAAAAATAACCGTATTATACCCTATCATCTCTTCGTTAATTTACTAGAGTTTGTAGATAGTCCTAGTACGTTGCAAATCTCGGTCCATATTTTGGTCGATTATGTATTTCTACATCAACGCTTCTTTATTACTAAAGCTTTAAACTAGGGTCGACTGGTACAATATTTCCGACCGATTGGATGGTTAAAGATTATTACTTGTTAAGTCCTTTGCTGTATTTTTCACCCATCTTCACGATATTGAAACATTCAGTATTCGTGATTTGATTTAACTTGGCAGTTTTATCGATGTTACTACCGTCTGCTACATACGCATTATACAATGCAATTGCGTGATCTTTGAAAATTGTGTTCATTTGATTATTTTTTTAAATTGTTTTTATAATCTAATATAACATAATGAACACGCATAGAAAATTACGCTTTGATAATTTTGTGTTTTTCTAGGTCAATTTGGCCTATCTTCGTAACATCTTGAATGTACCAGTTTAGAATTCTATGACTGTTAGTAGCTTCTTCACAGTCATTCTCATCTATGAAAATTTCATATACTGTATCATGAACAAGAATATATTGAGAATAAGAATCGAGGTTATCCCATGAGTCAAACTCGAACATATCTCTTATGTAATCTTCAAGAAATGCCGTCAATGAATGTTCTATAGTCTCACCGGACACTTCTTCAAATTCGTCCATGAATGTATCAGAATAGTCGAATACTTTTATCTTCCTAGCTTTCTTAGGTGCAGATTTAAGGATTGCCATGAAATCGATAACGGCTTTGTCTGTAGATTTCCCTTCAGGTAAAGTTCTACCATATTCAATAGCATCGAATATGATTTGATTTGTTAGTGTCATAAAATTATATCGTAATCAAATTGTGAATACTTATCTAAAATATCTATATTAGTGTTAACAGGAACTGGAGCAGTTAAGCCCGTATTTTCTTTTTCTACAAATGACGCAAAATTCATACTATTTACGATAAGTCGTTTATCTGGCATCATGTATTTGCAATACTCAGTTTGCCAATTCTTACGGACAACTTGTCCTAAAGTCGATGTATCTAATACTAGATGATCTGGTGTAGAATCTGCTATGAACCAAACATTTTTCTTTCCATTTTTCTTACGCCAATAATTGATAGTATCATACTGTCCCTTACCGGTATAGAAATCACGTCCTTCTATTTTTGGAGGCAATACAAATAACATGTCGCATTCATACATCGGTTCAGGAGAATATTCTCCACCTACATACTCTACTAATTCACATCCAAACTTATTCTTTATGATGGATCTAGTACGTAGCAACTGATCATAATCACAGTTATTGCTTTTAGATAAATAAATTTTCATTTTTACACTAATTTTGAAAAATCTTTTAGCTCATTTCTAACTTTCATCAGGATTTTACCAAGCATATTTTTACCTACACCTTCGCATACTCCCCAATATTTATCTCCCCACCAATTACCTTCAATAAGCATTGCATCACCGGTAGCAATTAATTTCTTTGTAAGTTCGGCACTTTGTGAAAATTTAGCCATTACGACTTCTTCCATAATGCTATCTTTAACTAAATCCCAATCGGAACGTAGATTTACAGATCTGCCAAGTTTTTTACTCTCGCTTGGATTAAGCGATACGAATGATTCTCTAGCAACTGAATCATTCGTTTTCATAGAATGAAATGCGCCTTCTGAGTTGGCATACGTTCTTCCGTCATAAGTAACTGGTGATTCCCAGAAGTTACTGAGGAATGCGTATTCCCCTTTGAAAAAGTCAATAGTTTTCATCGTTTGTATATTTTGAACATTTTTTAGTTTCTTTTGTTATAAGCTGAATATTTGTCGTTATTCCGCTAGGCTTTGTAAATGGTCTTGATCGTAAATCTACCCATCCTTCTGCTATTTCATATGCAGATTCTACAATTTCATGTGAACAGTCATACTTAACGTATGAACAGCAACCTACATAGCCATTATTTTGTAAAGCTATCGACCATGTTTTACGTGAATTTTTACATGTGTAACAGATGCTAGGATATTTAGCTGATACAGTTTCCTCATCTAATTCAGGATCGTTTTCGCTAGCTTGTGCCAACTCTTTATCGTCTACTTTGTCTTCATCTTCTGTAACATCACAGTTTTTATTGTCAATGCATGATTCTTCCTCGTAATTTTCCAATTCTAAATCATGCATGAGAATTTTATCGACATAATCTTCATACAAGAGCATGTTGCATTTTAAATATTGCGCTGCTACAGCCGAATTATGTTTTTTCAGTTCATCAAATGATAGTCCTAATGTATTTTTGCTACAATCTGTATCAATTGAATATTCTAATCCTTTTGACCAGTTTACTAAAAAATATACATTATTGTTCTCGCCGAATTTATCAGCCTGCATAGCTATAAATGCATCAGTTACACTTTTTATGTAACTTTCATATTTTAATCTGGTATCCGTGTTCATATCAGTTAAGTTGAAAAAGCCACTCTGCGTAATTACCCCAATGAAATCTATCTTTCGGACAATCTTTTTGAAATTGATCTAAGTCACATTTAGCAATTAAATTTAATGCATCCTCTAATGCATTTTCATAAGTAGTGAAACTTCCAGATTCTTTACAATCACCTCTAAAGTCTGACCATCCTAAATCAGTGCCACTATCTACTTTCATTATTTGCCAAAGAAACCCTGAAGCATTGGTGTAAATGCTTATTAAAATATTCTTTTCTAACATTTGGGTTTTATGCCGTTTTGTCAATTCAATTAGTCTTTCCATGAAAAATCTATTTACAGATCTTGTCTGCACAATATGTAGCAGCAAAACCGTCAGGTTTAAAACGAGGTTTATATCCCATTGATTCAATATATCCTAAAGATGCACGTAATACTGCATTGGATTTATATTTCGGATCAGGATTAAAGTCAATATCGATAAACTCAGGTTTTTGAATTCCAGAATTTCTCAAGTACTCAGAAATTTCAATTGAGATTTCTACTTCTTTCCACAATCTTGAAAATGAATCATATACACGTTTTGTCAATTCCTTTGAATAAAGAACGTGAGCACCGTGATTTCCGTAATGTAGAACAATTACTACTGCATATAATGTAGAAGCTCCTCTGCTCTGCGAATCTGTACCTACGTAGATTTTTATATCTTCGTGGTCAATAAATTGCTGTTGCAAGTATGGTATTAAGTCGACTTCTTTTTTTGTAGTCAAACTTTTAAATTTTCTTTCCATAATGAATTATTATCTTGATGCACTAGGCCTGGGAATCCTTCCCTTTTCTACTTCAGGTCTATTACTTATTCTACTTTTTTTGACATGTCTAATTTGATCATTACAATTTTTCCATCTCATGGATATGAGTAAATTGTTGATATAGTCACGATCTGGAGATTCTTGCATGTCGGATTTGTCAAATGCTTCATTTACTTGTTTCATCAAGTCTTCAGCTTCATTAACTAAATCTTCATATTCATATTCTCCTTTTCTGATAGCTAACAATTTATCTCTATTTGTGCGTCTTACATTTATTCCTTTGCCTTGCGCAATCTCTAATGACATTTCAAGCAAACGTAAAGTATGTGCTAAATTCTTACCGTCATATCCTTTTCCATGCAACATGTTATCGTTGAAACGGTGGACATTTCTTTTGGCAACCCATTCCCAGTATTCTTTATATTCTTTACAGTATACTGAATAACCTTCCATGTTAAATTGCATTAAGAAGTCTGGTTTTATACCACTTGGAATATTACTAAGACTTACATCCATCGCAGTTTCTTCGTCTGAAACAATACCTCTATAGTAATCAGATATGAGAATGCCTTGTTCTCTAGCAAGAAATTGATTACGATTATAGTATACACCGTATGTGTTTTTCATATGAGGTAGTGCAACTAATCCACAACAATCTTGTACCATGTCGTTCATTCGTAAGTACTCTTTAACGTTAATAGAGCCTTGCTTCCATTGAACGAAACAGAATTCTAAAATGCTTTTGCGTTTTTCATCGAACTGTTTAACAATCTTTTTGTTCAATCCTCTAGCTTTCTTTATTTGTTGAGTAGCATACCCACCAAATGAATTTTTACAGAGCTTAGAGATAAATTTATCTCTATTTTCGAGGATCATATCGAATATTGGTGCTTTATAAATTACACAATCTTCAGGTGTATTCAAAAGCTCTATGATATTAGGATTGTTAGTGTATATTAATTCCAAAAATTTTCCTAATTCGTAGAATGTGATATCGTTCATTTCATCAGATACTTGATCGTCATATTCTAATCCAAGAATTTTATCGATAGGTTGCATGAATACACCACGTATGTCTGTATCAGAAGTTTCTGTTGCAGTACCATATGCGTGTGAACCAGCGATAACTTCATAAATTATCAGTCCATTATCTCGTAAATCTTGTAAAGTTAATTTCTTCATTTGAAGTTCTTTATTGTATTAAATTCTGAAATAAAATCTTGATAATTAATTTCAGTATATTGATGTTCATTGAAATATTGTATGTCATTGCTAAATGACATTTGCATATCTGCTACAAAAATAAACGGTCCTAAAACTGGCTTTATTCTTCGTGTATCTACATGGGTATGCAATATTGAAGTATCAGCAAAAGAACTCCAATTGAAGCCATGCTCTAACATGATAGCTTGAAATAATCTTCCTTCGCCAGTGTTAGCTAGTCGTATTCTAAAGGTTGTAGTTTTATCGAGTTGCATCTTATGCTATTATTGATTATTTTAAAATATAACAAAATAAGTACATATAGAAAAGGAGGCATTTTACGTAAAATGCCTCCTTTTTTCTTCAAATTAAGTGTGTCTTATTCCACTTTTTTCTTCCGTGGAGCAGCTTTCTTAACTGTTGTTTCTGATGTAGCTACAGTTTTGGCACGTGGTTTGCGAACTTTTGCAGGCAAAACTTCTGATTCTACAGGGGCTGAACCAGTTACTGTACCATTTGATTCATCTACAGCTTTTTCTTCTTGTTCGATTGGTTCAGAGGTAAAACCGGGATCTGATACATTATTAAGTTTTAAGTTTGCGAAAGGTTTCCCTTGGTCAGGGGATAGAGAACGTTCAAACTTTGCAATAGTATCATCTACTGCGGTTACTGATGTTTCAACTGGTGCGGCAGTTTCTTCTTGAACTACAGCAGGAGCTTCTACTACTACATCTACAGGCGTTTCTGCTACAGACGGATCAGATTTCTTCGAAAGAACTAGAACGACTATAATAATCGCTACAGCTACTAATAAAAATGTTGTCATTGTGTTATTTAATTAATTGTGGTTTATCTTTACTTTTGATTGAAAATTCTTTGTTTATATGTCCACATTTTGAACATTTAAAAGATGGCATAGGTACTACAGTATCTTGTTGTGATCCGGTAACCAGTTTAGATATTCTATATAAATAGACGATATTTTCAAAGGTTCCATTTGAACATTCTTCACATAATATAGCAGTTCCATGTTCAGCAAGATTAATTCTTGATTGATCCATATTTTATTTTTATTTTTATAGATCAATCAAGAAAAAGTTTTATTTCATCGTTATCCTAAAAGCAGGAGTATAGAAAGTACCGGCTTCAGTAATTATATATGCACTGACATCGTAAGTTTTTCCGCTTTCTAATTCTACGTATTGAAAATATTGTGCGGCATCACCTAAATATGCAGTGTCATATGCAACATCATTTGGTTCGTCACCACCTACTTCAAGATATCGTACACCTTTTTCAATGTAAGGAAGAGTGTCCCAATCAGATTGAAAAATAAAGAGTTGTAATCTTCCCCAACCAACATCGGTTGTACGAATAATTCGTAGTTCACCTATACCGTCTTCGGCAGTCATGTTAGTGTTTGTACTTGCAGACATTGAAGTCGTTGCGAACGCAGTCGATACCACAAATAGCGATATCAGAATAAATAAAAGTTTTTTCATTTTCATTTTCATTTGTTTTTAATTGTTATTTACTAATTCTGTTGTTTCTGTTACGATTAATTCATACTCAGGTTCTTCTATTTTGGTAACGAAAAATAGATTGCCTTCTTTCCTGAATGCCGTTTCGACACCAAGTTTTTCTTTCATTTCATTCACATCGGAAACATTTGCTTCAGGCAATATCCTGAATACTTCAAACATATCTTCTCCTACATATATGAAAGTACGTTTGAATAATTCTTTAGCTGTATACATATTTGCTTATTAATTTTATTGCAGATACTATAGCTTGTTCTAATGCATCTTCATATGAGACATAGTCATGTTTATCATATACGATTTTTCCTCGTAAGTCGATATATTCATTTCCAATATTGCATAATGCAAATGTCCAATTATCTGTGATTGTTGGATTAACAATGATGTGAATCTTATGGCTTTTTCTGAACCATTTTTTTGCAATAGAAAGTGTCGGGGCTGGAATGTAATTCGCTACAGTGTAAATTTCTTCTGGTGTAGTAGACCAAGATGGATTTGTGTCATTTAGTACGCAAAAATATCCTAAATCACCTTTAGCTATAGGGAATTTTACATCTTTCAGCATCTGAGCTGTACCAAAAGATACACGATCATCTTCTAAAATTTTTCCCAATTCTTCAAAACTGTATTTTTCTTTCGAAATAGTATGTAAATCTTCGGGACTTATTTTGTTAAAGAAGGTATCAATATGCATTCTTAATGTTTTTGTAAGTTTCATGTAATCTAATATAACAAAAGATGATACGACTAGATAATTTCTTTTAATGATTCAGCAGTCTTCAAGTATTCTTTTATGAACTGTGCCAATTTGTAGTCATATAGAGAAATATGATATAATAACCATTTTCTCGATATATTTACAAGTTCTTCACTTGTTTTATCACATTTCATTGATTCTAAACTATTAAGAAAGTCCGAATGCAAACATATATGAGATTTGAAATCTGGATAATCTAGCAATAACATTATCTGCTCTTCGTGAGCAAAATGAATGCGTGAATAGTCTTTTAATGCCGCTACAGCATTAGTTACATCTATTTCTTCATTTTCTATTTGTTCGAAAATCTCGAAAAATCGTTGGTGATCATTATCTAAAATGTCAATCTCAAGCTTTAAAAAGTCTATCATGGCACGTATTGTATTTCAGGCCTCATCGTAGCAGAGGATTTCGGTAAAAATATTTTCGTTGCAGTACTAGTTTCTGAACCAGAAAAACTAACCGCCTCAGTTACAGATTTTTCATTAAAGCATACATAATCACCAGTAGGAACTCTTTTCTCGCCGACTCCGACTTCATAGAATACTAACATGATTTTGCCATTTAGTGACTTAATGATATACTGTCTACATAGTTCATCATATATTGCACATAATGAAGTATTATCGGGATTCAATAAAAAGTTGTCAACTATTTTAATGAATTTATCGTTCATGTTATTCTGCATATAGAACTCGTATTGATACTTAATGAGCTCATAAGCAGAAGCAGGAGATTGTTTAGTCATATTTATGAAAATGGGAGACCAAACTGTACTAAACTTCTTACCAAATGAAAAAGTTTCATAGTTGAATTTACAACCTGACTGTTCAAATATAGAAGAGATTGTTTCAATATAAGTTATCTTCGATCCTAGAGATTCACCTACAGCTGCATTAGTAGATTTTATCTCATACTCATTTTCATCTATGTTAACGTCTGAACTTTTATACGCATTTTTTACGAATAAGTCTAAGAGATATTCACCTTTACCGCTAGGGTTTTTGCCTATTTGAGTATTCAAACTGTATATAGCTATTAACAATTCATCGATAGCTTTACTTTCAAACTGAAAATGTATCTTTATCTCATTAAAGATATTTCCCTTTTTTACACCTTCTTCGTATGTAAAAATGAAACTTTTGTTTAGAATTGCATCAAGAATGATATCGAAATTGACAGGATCTTGAAACTGAAATTTTACTAACTTTCCTCTAAACTGATCCCATAAAATTTTGAATCCAGAGATTGGCTTTTCGATAGCAAAATAAGGCAAAATCTTCTTCTGTATCTCATCGTATAAGATTGGATCGTAAAGAAGTTCTCTCATTATTTTTTCCGTTTTCTTTTCATCAGATAAAAATGCATTAGCAATTCTGACTAAAAATGGTGCATGATGCAAACTGCCATTCTTTGAATCGAAAAAATCTATAGAAGCTTTAAGTAGTTTAATATCTTCCATTTAAGCTCCGTTTTTTTAGGAGCTCTATACATTTAAGCATTTTTATTGTGTATTTTTTTCAAATTAGATTCTATTTCAAGAATCTTATCTACTGGTACATTATCTGCATAAAAGCAGAAGTAGTTCCATTTAGATTTTATTTGGGAATATTTAAAGCCTGGTATCTTAACAAGTTCTAAAAATTCTGAGTCGAGAAAATCGATCGCTTCTTCGTTTAAAAGAGCACATCCATAATGTCGTTCCTCTAAATAATATGCATATTTTGTATTAAATTCTGTCGAGGTCATAAAATATTGATAAAGTCACTAATATCTGGTAAATTTTTCTCATTTGGTAGAATTGAAATGTCGGGTTCACCATCATTGTCAAATTGAACGTAATATATGTCTGGTAAGATTTCCATTATTTCTACGCATTTAGGGCAATAGATGTTGTACATATTCAGTTGAGCAAGTTCTCTTATAGTCTGTACTGAACGTTCAGTTTCGAAACTGCAGCAAGGACACTGATATTTTCTATATTCGGTTATCATGTTCTATGCTCATCTAAAAATTGAATCTTAGCTTCAGCTTCAGATTCTTCGATATACAAGATTTCCACGGTTAATGCTTCAATCTTACGTTGTAGTAGAACTAAATCGTGT
>Ga0302285_10001333_pt1 | contig 13621 bp, 24 predicted proteins | sample III_Fen_E2_2_FD_200455 | JGI IMG/M metagenome (GOLD analysis project Ga0302285, IMG submission 200455) | Peat permafrost microbial communities from Stordalen Mire near Abisko, Sweden - III_Fen_E2_2 | ecosystem: Environmental > Terrestrial > Soil > Wetlands > Permafrost | place: Sweden: Abisko...
CAGATTCTTTTATAAGAGTTGGAAATGTAAATGACAATTATTATAATAATAAAAGATTTATTAAGCCTGAAGATTTTAAAGAGTGGAAATGGAAAAATGATGTAAAAAAATTTAATGTATGAAATATATTAAAAAATATGAAAGAAAAAAAATAGAAAACCCTCAGATTGGAATGATGTATTTATATGAAAATGAACCAATTTGCTATTTAGGACATAATAATAAAAAAGAGTTTCCAATAGTAGCGTTAATATTCTATAGTAAGAACCTTGTTTTTATAGAATGGATAAATTGGGTGAAAGATGAATGGAAGCCAATGAACATGACAATAGAAGATTATATAATTGATAATAAAATTATTGATGATACTTTAAAAGCATTTGATGAACCTTATTTTTCATCAGGCGGCTGTAACGAAAGTTTGATAAAACTTAAAGAAATAAAAAATAGATTATTAGATAATGATGCTATAAAAATAATATATGAAACAGAAAAATATAATTTATGATAACAAAATTTAAATTATTTGAAGATTTTCAAGAAAATGATGAAGGTGATATTATTGTTGTCGCAAAAGATAATGATGATTATGCTGGAATTATTAAGGGGCATAGATATATTGTGCGTGAATTTGATAGAAATGGAAAGATTAGAGTGGTTTGGGATATAGTTAATAATAATAGAAAATATTTTATTAATCATGATAATTTTGTAAGTGAGGATAAATATGGAATAGAAAAATATAATTTATGATAACAAAATTTAAAATATTTGAAAATTTTAGACCTGATATATATCACGGTAGATATTTAAATTTGGAAAAACTAGAAAATGGAAATTTAAAGATTACCATAAATTATGATGGTAAAATAGAAGTAGAAACATATGGAATTGATTGGGATAGGTTTTCTGATTATTTTGAGGATATTAGATGTAATTCAGATTATAATTATTTTTCTGATTTAGGTGATGCTGGTTTAGGTATGACTAATTCACCTGGTATTACGGATGGTTATAATTATGATGATGAAGGTGAATTTACTGATGAAAATAATGAAGAAAATTCTGATATATATTTTTATCCTAATTATATGATTAAAGATTTCACAGAAGAACTTATTAAAAATGGATCTGTTATATTTAATTCGTCTGCTAAAAAAACAACAGAGGAAATTGAAGAAATTAAACTAAAAAGAATGACAAATAAATATAACGTATGAAAAATTTAGAATTATTTGAAAATTTTATAACTGATTTTTTTAATAAAGAAAATTATAAAATTCTAAAATTTAGTAATTTATTGATTAATTTTATAAATGAAAATATATCAACATGCACTGTTGAATGTAGAGATAATAATATATCATCAACAGCTGGTAGTTTAGATATTTTCATTAAACCATTAGATTTAAATATCATTAGATTATATTATTATGCTAAAATAGAAACTTATGATTGGGATGACTTATATAATGGATATAACGTTGATTGTGTTGAACCAATACATTTATCTGATTTTATTATTTTTGATTCATTTTATAATATAAAAGATGCGAAAAAATCATATAAAATGATGATGAAAGCAAAAAAATTCAATATATGAAATATATTAAAAGATTTGAAACTAAAAATGATACTTTTAAAAGAGATTTTAAAATTGGTGATATTGTTATTTGTGTTGATGATTCTGATACCAATGAGTTAGAAATGATGAATAAATATATTATTGTAGAAAATGAAAATATAAGTCCATTTGGTAGTAATGATATGATCGCGTTAAAAAAATACAATTCGACTATTTCTATTGGGAGTTGGTTTAAAAAAAGATTTATTAAAGAAAAAGATTTAGAGAATTGGAAAATAAAGGATAATATAAATAAATATAATTTATGAAATATCTTAAATATTATGAGAAACAAAATATGAATAAATGTGACCCAGATTATTATACAGATGAATATAATAATTCTGATAAAGATGAATTTATGTTTTGGTATTATAAAATTTTTTCATTTTTAATTGTTAACGATGAATATGGCGCATTAGAGGAAATGTTAAATTATGAAAATGAAACACATACGTTTATAAAGGCGGATCTATATTCTTTGATTAGATGGTGGTTTAGATATACACCAGAGGAAAAAATTATAAATAAATATAATTTATGAAATATATTAAAAGCTTTGAAATTAAAAAAGATAATTTTAAAAGAGATTTTAAAATTGGTGATATTGTTATCTGTGTTGATAATTCAGATGTTGATTTGAAAATAGGAAAAGGATATGAAGTAGAATATATTATTAACGGTAAGAAATCATTTGTAACTATAAAGGATGAGAGTGAATATTATTCTTCTCGGGATATTACAAGATTTATTAAACCAGAAGATTTTGAAGAGTGGAAAATAAAGGATAATATAAATAAATATAATTTATGAAATATATTAAAAAATTTGAAGAAAATTCTAAGATTAATTTAGAAGAATTTAAAGATGATATAGAAAAAATCTTTGAAAATGAAGAATGGATAGTAATTAAGCCTAAATCATTCGAAGCATTATTATATTGGAGCAAAGACACAGAATGGAAAATAGTAAATGTGAATGATAAATATTATAATGGTTCTCAATATCCAAAAAAATATGAATTACATAATAGACTTTATATTAATATTAATAAAGATAATGATAAAAAATATTTATTTGATTTTTACAGATCATATTTTTATGATGAAGATGAAGATGATGTTTATTTATCAGAATTTTTTGATAGTAATAAAGTATTACTTGCAGTTTATGGTGAGATATTAGATTCAAATAATATAGTTAAGGAAAATGATGAGTATTGGATGGTTGTTGAAGATTATAGTTATTTTGAAAAATTTTTTAAATTAGATCATAAAATAAGGTCAACACTAATAAAAGAAATATTAGGAGATGATTATCATAATGAGTATAATCCTAGTGACTTTGATTTGAACGAGAATTTAACTTTGGATAAAGATAATTTAGATTTAGTAAAATTATTATTAATAATAGAGAAAATAAAAAATATTGATGATTATGATTATGATATTGAAGATATAAATGATTATGATGATGTTGTAAATATTATAAAAAGTTATGATTTGGATGATCTTAAATCAATAATAAAAGGTTGTATTTGTACAGCACATGAAATTGCAGATGCTACAGCTGCATGGAATAATGTTATTAATGAAATATATGATTTTTTTAATTTAGAGCAAATAACAAATAATTCATGGCGAATGTATAAAAATAAACTTTGTTTATGGATAAAATTTAAATCAAATACCGATGCATATTTAGCGAAATTTATAATTAATAATTATGATGATAGTTATAGTGATAGTATGATTGAATATTCGCCACCTTATTATGGATATGATGGTAAAAGTAAAGATATTATTAATTCTTTTAATGAAGAATTAGTAGATAAAATACTTGATTATAATAGTGATAATTTAACTAATATAGAATTTGTAGAATATTTTGACATTTGGAAAGAAATGAAAAAAAATAATCTTAAATTATCTATTGATGATTCAGAATTTTTGAATAAGTTACAAATGTCAGTAGATATGAAAAAATTTAACATATGAAATATATCAAATTATATGAAGATTTTGATAATATTCTTGTTGATAAACTGAGAAAATTAAGAAAATATGTTCAAGTTCTAAAAAAAGAGAAAGAAGACAAAGATGCTGTTAATTTGGCTGAAAAGTTTTTTATTATATTACATAATTATTTAATACTTGAGTGTGGATTTTCTAAAGAATTAAAAATAGTTGGTTGGAAGGAAATAAATAATTGTTTAAATTTAGATAATTCTGCTGATATCTATGAAAAATTTTTGAAATTATATGATCCAAATAGTTTAGTTAGATATAATATTGAAAAATTTACTGAAAATGATATAATTAAAAATTATATTGAAAACAAACAATATATTTTTGAAAGATTACTTGACATGAATGAAACACTAAAAGATATTGATTTATTTATAATTAGAAATAAATATAATATATGATATACCTAAAAACATCTGAAAAATTTACTTTTCCTTCTACTATTTTTCCAAATATGTCAGATAAACAATATTGGGTACTTACTTATGAAGTTAGAAATTTTATAGATATAATGAAATTTAACCATGAAGAAGATTTACGATCAGGTGATGGTGGAGAATATCATTTTGATGTATTGGCCGGATCATCTTTAACTGAGTCTAATATTAAAATTGGTGATAAACGACCTAATTTGGTAATGTCTCGTGGGCGAATTTTTGAATTGGAAGAGAGTGACCGTTTAAAATTGGCAACGCCTGATCAGATTGAGTTGTATGATAAATATTCAACAATAAATAAATATAATCTATGATAACAAAATTTAAATTATTTGAAAATAATTATCAATCATTAATAAGTAAAATACAATCTGTATTAACTCCAGACCTTCTTAAAGGTATGTGGAATAAGCATTTTGATAATCCGTTAGAAGGTCATTGTTATGTGGCAGCAGAAGCATTATATTGGATTTTAGGCGGTCCTGATAGTGATTGGAAGCCTTATGTATTAAGTCATAAAACTTTTCCTGAAAGTTTAGCTGAAGGTGAAACACATTGGTTTTTAAAAAATAATAAGACTGGTGAAATTTTAGATCCAACAAAAGAGCAATTTGGAGATGAACCAATATTATATGATAGAGGTATTTCTAATGGTATGATGAATTATCCAAAAGGTGGAAGCAAAAGAGCCAAAGAAATAATAAGAAGAATTGATTTATGAAATATTTAAATATATCATCAAAATATAATATTTAGTTGGTTTTTTCATTTTTTATTCTTATCTTTGTGTCATAATTCTAATATATCAAAAATGACGACAATTACATATTATAGATCGGCAACTGGTAGTACAAAATTCAATCATGTTATTTATAATGATGATGTTTCATCTAAATCACAATCTTCACTTATTCTTTTGAATGAATACTTAAGAGAAAATGATGAAGATTTTTTAAGAGCGGAACAAGAATTACAAGAATATTTAGATAAACGATATGTTTTTTTATTAAAAATAAAGAGGAAAAAAGGTGATTTAGTTTGTCATTATTGTAATAATCCACACTTAGAAATTGGTTATAGAAGTTTGAAAATGTGTAACTTAAATAATAAAAATCCAAAACTTGCAACAGTCGATCATAAAGTTCCAGTTAGTTCTGGTATTGATAAATTAGATGTTACTAATTGGGTTGTAGCATGTAAGAAATGTAATAATAGAAAAGGTAGTAAGAGTTATGAAGAATTTAAGAAAAACCATTTGAAAAAATAAGTCTATATGAAATAAAAAGGTATGCGAAAAATATTTTTTACTTCGGATCTACATTTTCAAGATGAAAGACTAAATCTATATTCCAGAGATTTAAATAAAAATATTCTTATTTGCTCACCAAAAAGGGTAGAAGTAGATCACGATTTTAAATATGAAGAACAGGTTGATTGGGAATCTTATTATTTGAATAAGGCATCTAAGAATGGAGTTATTGTTTTTTGGTTGGCTAAAGAAATTGAAAAAATTTGTGGTAGGAGCTATGCACAAACAACTAGATTTGAAATAGGTGAGTGGTTTTCAAAAGGTCAATCAATAGATGGATTTAACATTATTGTTGGAGCCGAAAATGGTTTTAATGGATTAAAATATATTTATAAAAAATTCAAAGATTCTTATCCTGGATTTAAATTAAATACTAATATAGATGATATGATTGATGATATTGTTAAAAAAATAATTAAGAATTTATAAAAATTTTGAAAAATATAGATTATTTTAAAAATTCCGTGAAATCGGAATTTTTTATTTTAAAAAATAATATATAATTAAAAATAAAAATTATGATAACAGAAAAAATTAAAAAATTTAATGATTATATAGCAGATAAATTGTCTTACATTCTTGCTACAATGTTAACATTTTATGTTATTACTCTATTGGTTATTTTGCCGTTATTATATACTCAACCAACATCAATTGTCGCGTGGGCGAGTTATTTGTGTTCAGTTATTTTCCAAGGTATTGCGTTACCTGTTTTAGGGTATACAGCTAGAAAGTCAAGTGATAAATCTGATAAAATTATTAACCATATGAATAAAACCACTTCAAAAATAGAAGAGATGGTAATTATTATGGAAAAACAACAAGAACAACTTATTTATTTAATTTCAATAATAGAGCAGAAAGATACTCATATATCAGAAGAAGTAGATGTTATTATTGAAATGACAAAGAAATAAAATAGAATTCTTATTTATTTTTTAGATCATCAGGTAATTCTGGCATTCCACCTTTTTTTGGAAATTCTGGCATTCCACCTTTTTTTGGCGAACCCATCTTCTTTTTCTTTTCCTCTCCAGTTTCTGGTATCTCACTCATTAATTTATCTACATCAGGAAAAACTTCACCATCTAAAGTTGTTGTGTTATAATTAATTTTAAAATAATCTTTAAAATTAAGTAAGTCATTATTCCTTAATAAATATTCACGATTAACTTTTAATATTTCATCTAAATAATTTGATAATGCATCAACTTCACTATTAAATAAATCAACAGTTGTTTCGTTAAAAATTCCGATTGGTTTCTTTTTCTTTTTATTAAACGAACTTAATATAAGTTTAAACATATATTCAATTTTATTATCAGATTTGATTAATTCTATTGTGGTTTGATTTTTTAATAAAAAAGTATTGATTCTGAATTTATCTTCAGTAAAGAATTCTGGTATGGATAGATTCCAATCTTTCAATTCTTTTTTAATATTGTCAATATACTCATTGAATATTAAAGAAATCATTTCAATATATAATTCGTCTTTTGTTATTTCTTTTAATTTTAATTTTTGTAAATCAATTAATTGTAAGAATTCTAAAAAATTTAATAGAATTAATGAATATGTATCTAAATACTCAGTCTTATTGTCTAAGTTCATTTTTTCATAACCTGGGTTTAAAATTTCAAACGAAAATTCGTCGTTACCATTGATTCTAATAATTATTTTTTCTAAATTATCATTAAAATCATCCATTAAAAATGAATTTTCTAAATTAGGATTTAATATTTTATAGAAGAAGTATGAGAAATTATTTTCACCAAATACAAAATCTAAATCTTGTTTTGATGTGTGTAGAAATAAATTAATAATTTCTAATTGTTTTTCGTTTAATTTACCTCTAAAAATAACTGGTAATGGATCTACGTTGAATAATTTTGCATATTCAACTATTTCAGAATAATTATATTTATATTTTGTACCTTTAACAATACAAGTTAAAATTAAATTATTTAATGGTAATTTTTTATATTCAATATGTGCTGGTTGATGATCTGGAAAATATTCAAAGCAGAACCACCAATTTGTAGATAATAAATTTGTTATATAGTCTGGCAATTGATGAAGATAGAAAAATGCTTGATTGTAAAATTGTTGTATTGCTAAATCTACGAAATTTAATTCTGGTGTTGTGATAGATTTAGGTTTAATAACAAATTTTGATCCGTTCCATCTTACAAAAATTTGTGCGCCTTGTATATCTTCATATATAAGTAATTCTTTATTTTGTAGAGTTTCAATTAAATTGTCTGGTTGATTGTTTAGTTTAACTATTTGTGTCATATTATTCTTTTGTTTTTTGAATTTTATTTACTTTATATATTAATTAATTAAGGTTTATTTTTCAATTTTTGTTTTTTTATTCAAAGTATTTTAGTATCTTTGAAAATTATTATAATTTAACTAAAAATATCTATGAAACGATTATTGTTGTCTATTTTTTTACTTTTTGTGACATTTTTTAATGTAAAAAGCCAAGATTTGATGAATTTGAGACCAACAGGATTTGTAAATGATTATGAACAAATTTTTTCAGTAGATCAGAAACAAGAATTGGAAATTATTTTATCTGATTATGCAAAAACAACTACCGCTGAAATCTGTATTGTTTCTTCTGAAGATTTCCCTGCCGGGGATCATATAGCGGCAACTAATCTTTTTAATAAATGGGGAATTGGTAGTAAAGAGTTGAAAAATGGATTACTAATTATTTTATCAAAAACTCAAAGAAAATATTCTATTGTTCCTGGATATGGATTAGAGGAATTTTTACCAGACGCTACATTAAATACCTTTACACCTGATATGAAAAATTATTTTAGAGCAGGTGATTATTATGGTGGTGTAAAAGGACTTATTTTTGATATTAAAAAAGAACTTGGTGATCAAGGACTTAAATTTTTGAGTAAACAAAAACAAATTAAAAAAGAAAAAAGGAATCAAGATATTAAAGATATATTATCAACTTTGTTGTGTATATTTTTCTTTGTAATAGTATTAGGTGGTGTTCTATATATTATTTTTATTCAATATCAGAAAAATAAAAAATTTTTAAATTTAAAAAAAGAAATTCAAATAATATTAAATAATATTGAAGACCTTAAAAAACAGTTAGGTGATAAGATAGATGGTGATGTTAAAAAATATGTGATTGATAATAATATTAATTTGACAAATAAACTTGTAACTGAGGAAACAAAATATAAAATACAACTTATTTATAATAAATTACTTGAAAATAAACAAGTTGTTAATAGTGTTGATGCTGCTGTTGTAATTATTTCAAGAAGTAAATCTGATATTCAAAAGTATTTGAATGATAATTATCCTTATTGTGAAGTGTATCTTAAAGAACAATTGAATAATATTATAACTGATACTCAAATTGAATTACAATCTCCTGAATTTTATACTAAAAAGATGGCTAATAAATTGACTGGTGTTCAATCATTATTAGATGGTAAATTAAGATCATTTTTAGCGTTAACTGTTAAGATAAACAATATTGTTTCTGATTATAATAATTTGGAAAATAAAAATTCTGAATTGAAAAAATTATATTCAGAATATGTAAGAAAGAAGTCTATTTTATCAAGTGTAAATATTGGTAAAAAATATAATGATCTTGTTAAATTTGAGATTACTGAGTTTAATAATTTTTTAGATAAAATTAAGAATTATATTACTCTTAGTATGTCTGATTTGAAATCTGGTAATTTAAATTCTGCAATTTCTAATTATGGAAGTTTTATTACAAGTAGTATTGTCATAACAAGTTCATTTAGTTCAGTTGATAATCTATTTAATGATTATAATAATAGTGAAAAATATATTAAAGATAATCAGAATAAACCAGATAGTTTAAAATCTAGTATAGATTTTAAAATTAATAAGTCAGGTGTGCATTACTCTAGAAAAATAACATATGAATCTATTAAGAGTGATTTAATTAGGTATAAAAGTAATTTTAGTAGTGATATCATTTTAGCTGCAAGCGTACTTAAAACTTGTATAAATAATCTCGAAACTTTATTATCAAATATTGAATCTGATATATATTCAGAAGAGGCTGCAGATAAAAGAAAAGCTGCTGCAGTTGCAGCAGCAGCAGCTGCAGCATCTTATAGAAGTAATGATTCTTCATCATATTCTTCATCATCTAATAGTGGTTTTGGCGGATTTAGTGGTGGTGATTCTGGCGGTGGAGGAGTTAGTGGTAGTTGGTAAAAAAAAGAGGTCTTTAGACCTCTTTTTTTGCTTTAATTATTTCTATTTTGCCATTATATTTAATTATATAATTTGTATAATTATTATTTTTAGATGTAAGGTATTCATAATAATATTCTCTAAGTGATGCTAAATCGCCTTTTATATTTACATTACCAGTTTGAAAAAATTTAATTTCTATTTTTCCTAAATTTATCCAAGTGCCATAAATATTTTTACCATATTTAGAATGCTCAAATTCAGAAGATTCTTCATTATAAAGTAATTTATAAAATTTTTCAAATTCATATTTATTATCTCCAAATTTTATTTTAAGAAAATTTTTATCTAGATTATAGTAATAAACATTATCATTATAATCATCATTTAAATCATATTTGGTTTTAAAATTAAACCATTCTATAATTTCTTTTTTACCTGGATATGTATGTGATGGAACTTTACAATATTCATCTTCTTGTATATAAAATATATCAATAAATTCTTTTATTTTATCTTTTGAATTGAATTTTGAAAAATAATTATTTGCTGTTGTTACCATATCAGAATAATTATTAAGTTTTGATAATTCAGAAAATAAATTATTTCTGTTATTTATTTTTATGTTTAATATATTGGCATTATCAATTATTTTGTTAATTTTATAATTATTAAGAGTATAATCATCTGGATGTTGTACTGAAGTAATACCAAATCCTTGATTATCTAAAAATTTTAATATTTTTTTCAAATCATCTTTATTTTTAATTTCAGATAATATAATTGATTCTTGTGCCATAAAAAATGATTATTGTTTTTTAATATATATAAAAAATAAAAGACTATTTTTTATATGATATATAATTATTTTGATTTTATTAAAGAAGGTGCTTCAACTGATGGACAAAGTGAAGATCTTCCTATTTATTGGGAAAATCAATTAAAGGAAATACTTGAAGAAGAATGGATTGACTTTTCATCAAAAAAAGGATTAGGTGATACATATTTTATTAAATTTAAAACTAATAGTGGTGATAAATATCCTTTTAATTCAGTATTAGTCAAGAATAATGCTGGTAAAGATATTTATATGATGGAAAATGGCGTTTCAGAAAAATTTATTCAAAAATTTAGAACTGAGTTCTGGAAAAATGCCTCAAAATATGCTACAGAATTTAAAAAATTTAAACCTAAATGCTTAGGAGATTGGAATCAGATATTAATGTTAAATAAATATAATATGTAAATGAGAATAAAACGATTTAAAGAATTGTTAGAAGATGTAGGTGATAAATATGCTGAAAAAAAATTTAACATACCACCAAAATTTACAGAATTTGATAAATTATATAGAAGAAAATATAATAATATTGGACAAGAAGTTGTTTATAAAGATAAAGAAGAAGGTCTTATAATTTTAAAAAATCCTGGAACATTAGATTCGGTTGGACCAGGAGTTCGAGGTATTATTGATACTAAAGGTAATTTTTTTGTTGAACAAGATTCAACATTGACACATAACCCTATTATTAATATTTTATGGAAGTTGGGTATTATAAAATCACCGGATGAATCATGGCACATAAAACCACCAAATAATTTTATAACAGTTCAACGTCGTGGTGATGAAATTAAAATTGGTGAATCAAATAGTTGGTATGATCATAATATACCAAATTCTATCTTAATATTTCAAGACTTTTTAGATAAAGCAAAGAAAAAAAATCCAGGTATCATTTTTATAAATAAAAGTGTTTTAAATCGCAATTTCTAAGCTGGATTACAATTTAAATAGCTAACTCTAAATTGGAATTTATTTTTTTAATATTTTCTGTTCCTATAATATCAAAATCGTCAATTGTATATTCATAAAAATTCTTTTTCTCTTTTAATATTATTTTTGGTTGAATATTTAATGGCTCTTTTTCTAATAATTCTTTAGCTGCATCAATATGTCTATCATAAATATGTAAATTTTGTATTAAATGACAGAATTTACCAGGTTTATATCCTAAATGACCACATATCATTAATTGCAATGCAACATATTGAATTTTGTTTATATATCCTGCCATAATATAATCATTGGATCTTTGAATGAGAGTTAAGTCTAAAATTAATTCCTTGCCTATTTTTCTGACAGACCAGAGAGTTTCATATGCACATGGATATAATCCTTCAGTTTCTGCTATATCTGATTCTTGATACATATTAATGATGTGACGACGAGAAAATGGATCATCTTTTAATCCTTTTAATAATTTATTCATTAAATTCCATTTACTTATTGTTGCACCATACCTTTGACCTATTGTACCATCACCTATATTCCATTCATTCCACCAATATATTCCTTTTTTTTGTGCTGACTCTAATACGCTATTTTGATCTTGATATATCCATAAAATTTCTTTAATACCTGTTTTTATTGCAGTACTTCTTAATGTTGTTAATGGAAACTCACCTTTGCTAATATCATATTCTTCAAAAACTTGCGTAATATATTGACAATGTGCAGGTGTATCATCTTTATATTTAGGTCTAGGATTTTCATCTATTGAACCTTCTTCTAATATTTTTTTTAGATTATTTTTGTAATATATATCGGCTTTATTCATTTTGTATTTTTCTTAATTTTAATTCTCTAACCAATCTTTCCCATTGATTTCTAAATCCGTTAGTTGGATCTTCTTTTATTTTATTTGTAATTTCTGCAACTAAATCATTTATTTCAGGTGAAATTGTATATTTTGGTATTGGATAAATAATTTTAACATCTGTTTTTTCACATGGTAAATAAATTTCTCTTATGTGATAATCTTTTTTTAATTCTTCATCATTTGATAAATGATACATTGCCATTAAATTCTCCAGAATTTGTTCAGTTTGCTATAGTGTGTCCTCCAACATCAATTTTATATACTATTATTATAAGCTCTTTCATTTATCATTTTTAATTTTTATGTATGATATAAATTGTTTTACAACCTTTGCATTTATGAATTTCATCATATAAACCATTTTCAGTTTCTTCTTTTTTTACGAATGATTTTGAACTACTAATAATCCAGCATGTTGGGCAACTATATCCATTGATACTTTCTAATATAATTTTTTTATTGATCATTATGAATATAGATTAAAAATATTTTATTGTTTAATTAAACTTTTATATAAAAATATACTATAATATACAAAAACAAATAAAAAATATTTATATATACAATATGAAAGCGAAAGAAATAATGGACAAATACCAAATAACCAGAAATACTTTATGTAATTGGGTTAAAAAAGGCTTGATTAAAATAGATAAAACTCCGTCAGGTAGATATATCTATTTAGATAAAATAAAAGATAATAAAAAAACTTGATTTTTAATGCCGGATTGCCACCCTTTTCATTGAATTGATGTGGTTATTTTGCTGTGTTGTATGCAAATTTTTATGCCCAAGTGTATAAGATTTCGAAAGAATAATTTAATAGTTGAATTAATTCCCTTACCATATAGTTAAACTATATAAATGGAATCCATACTCAACTAAAATAAGAATACAAAATAGATAAATTTAGGAATTATTTGTTGTAATAGTGAGAAAGAAAACTAAAGAAGAATATATTGAAATTTTTAATAAAAAGCACAATAATTATGATTATTCAGAAATGAGTTATGTAAATAATATTACAAAAATTAAAATTATTTGTCCAAAACATGGTGTTTTTGAAATGAGACCTATTGATCATAGAAAATCTGGTTGCTCAAAATGCCAAGAAATTCAATTAGATGATTTTTTAGATAGAGCTAATGAACTACCACTACACTAAAGATGTAGTAGTTTCAGGAACACTAGGTTCCCTCTCTTTAAGCGTTTCATGGCTTATACCTAATTTCTTAGGATTTATTTTTGCTCCACGCTCGTAATCAGACGTTCCATCTGATATATTTTTACGATATCCTTCGTTAAGGATATTAATTGCTGCATTAAAATCTCTATCATGAACTGAA
>Ga0302285_10001337_pt1 | contig 13598 bp, 4 predicted proteins | sample III_Fen_E2_2_FD_200455 | JGI IMG/M metagenome (GOLD analysis project Ga0302285, IMG submission 200455) | Peat permafrost microbial communities from Stordalen Mire near Abisko, Sweden - III_Fen_E2_2 | ecosystem: Environmental > Terrestrial > Soil > Wetlands > Permafrost | place: Sweden: Abisko...
GTATTTTTGGAAGTCTTGACTGTTAACAATGGTTTTATTGCTAAAATCAGTCAATCCTGTTTTATCTACAGACCCTATCTTTGATCCTCCTGAGTATCGATCTTCTATTTTAACATTTTCAATGTATTCGCAAGCTACTCAAAATCTCAATAAATAAATTTAAGATTAGAATAATATAAAAATAATTGAAAATAATCATATTTCTAAATTATTTCAGGATATGCTGTTAGTTTTTTAGAAAGGTAAGTGGCTATTAGCGAGCAGGAAGGAAGATTTACGTTGTTTATAAATAGGACTGACATATTTTTGAAATGATTTATTGGTATTGTGCGATTTCAAAAATTTGGTATTCTTTATTTTAGCCTTCCAACAACAGTTTATGAGCCAATTATTCTCAAAATACAAAACTACCATCTTCGCGATTATTTCTCCTTAAGGGCTCAACCTGCTACAGTTCAAACTGCTTGCTGAGCATTCGAATTAACATTTAATTATATACAACTCTTACAAAATTTGCTTTAAATTTTCAATAATTTCAATAATTTCTGGCTTATTCCTCATTCTATTTGCTGTTGCTAGAATCATCAATCAAATGCGTTATTCATTTTTGGTGAATAGTTGATTAAATGACCTCATAAGTAAGATGATCTTCTGTACGAGGTGTAGAATTGCAGTATTTTCCATCCCACAAATTCATTTGATGCTATTTCTTAGATTTTAATATTGTGTGCATTCTCATTCCCAAGCTTTGTTAATAACCATCTAAAGGTCTATTTTCAAGCAATTAGTTGCTAATACCAATCTAAAATATCCACCAATTCTTCATTTTTTTTAAAAGATAACTAATTACTGTGTAATAGTATTCTCGCTATCATTTTTTGTCCCAAAAATATTTATTTTTGAATAAAAATTAAGGAAAGACATCCCAAACTAGAGATTGAATAAATTAGTGAAGCATTTACGATGTTGAGTGTGTGATTGTATCACTCCCTCTCTATTTCTTGATTTGAATGAAACTTTTTTATCAAATTTGAAGAAATATAACAGTGAAAAAAAGCTGTGAGATATGATTAAGTTGATTTGATTGATTGTAAAGGAAAGGTGTTAATTACAATTCGTGATATTTTGCCTAAGAGAGAGATAGTAAGTAAATATGGCAATAAGAGTTGGAGAAAGATTCAGAGTTGGCAGAGTTATTGGCTAGGGAAGCTTCTGCAACGTAAAGTTAGGTAACTTAGACATGATCACACTCCAATGCTTAACATAATGACTTTCGAATAGGATATGACACTTAAGATGAGGATAAAGAAGTAGCAATCAAACTTGTAAGTATTTTGTGATGCAAGATAATATTCATTATCAGGTGGATATTTATTTGAAAAGGAAGAGAAAAAGACTCAGCATCCTCAGTTACTCTTTGAAGCAAAAGTCTACAGGATTCTCTAAGGAGGGTGTAAGATAAGGCGATTTCATAGCTCTTTCAAATATTGTTCATTCTGCAGTAGGAATTCCAAGCGTGCATTGGTTTGGGCAGGAAGGTGATTTCAATATCATGGTTATCGACAACCTAGGGCCTTCTCTAGAAGATTTATTTAACTACTGCAATCGACGCTTTGTCCTAAAGACTGTGCTTATGATAGCTGATTAACTGATTGAGCGCATTGAATTAGTGCATACTAACAATTTCATCCACAGAGATCTTAAGCCAGCAGATTTCCTTATTGGATTAGGGAAAAGAGCTGACATTATTTACCTCATTGACTACGGACTTGCTAAAAAGTACAGAGACCCCAGGACGACACTGCACATTCCTTATTAGCAAACGAAGTCGCTGACAGGCACAGCTCGCTTTAGTTCCATAAATACACATTTAGGAATCGGTCAGCTAAAATACAGGTGCAAAGTGTGAATACTTTTTGCTTATTAGTTTTGTTAACCAGAGCAAAGCAGGAGAGATGATTTAGAAAGCATAGGATACTGTCTTATTTACTTCCTTAAAGGAACTCTGCCATGGATAGGGATCAAGGCTGAAACTAGACATGAAAAGTATCAAAAAATTGCAGACAAAAAAATATCAACACCTATTGAAGTCCTCTGCGAAGACCTTCCAGGTACACTTTGCGAATTAAATTCCCTTTCTCTTTGGATTAATATTGTTGTTTGGCTGCTCTTAGAGGAATTGGCTACATACTTAAAGTACTGCAGGAGCTTAAAGTTTGAAGAAAAGCCTGACTATGTGTGGATCAGAAGAGTGTTTAAAGATCTGTTTTTTAGGTGTGAGTACAAGTGGGATACTATCTTCGAGTGGGCAGAGGTTGCAGTGGTAACTCTACTTGTTTTGTGTAAATTAATGTTAATTGGTATTTTGTACAATAGAACTAAGAAAAAGAATAAGCCTAAGAAGCAGAGAATGCTCTCGATTAGCCTAACGAAGATGAAATTGTACAGTGAAAAGAGAAGGATGATTATTTATTCAATAGTTTATGTGTGTCCTCTTGCTGATTCTTACATGTAACGCAATAGTTTTTTTAACAAAACTCAAATCTGACTGATTTTATTAACAAGTTTATGTTTTGGAGTTTAAAAACAAACATTTCTTAATCATTTTGATAAATATTTTTCATTTTTTCAGTGCTTGACTGGAAACAAAACACTATTTTGAGTTTGGTTCTTTTTAAATTAAGAAAAAGTCTGGTTCGGATGGTTTGGCAATACAATTAATTCAAATTAAATTGCAAATAATAGCTAGAAATGATCATTAGAAAACCTACTAAAATTGAACTGAAGCCTGAAGACGACTTCGAAGAGTACGAGAACTACAAAGAAGAGCAACAAGCACAAATGAATAAGATGAATAGAGTCAATGATATACACGGGGGAATAGATCGCTTTGGCTCTGAATTTGGTCTTGGCATTCCAGGGTCAAATAGACTTTTCGGCCCTAATTTTCCTCTTTCAGGATCTAATGATCGATCTTTTATGGGAGACTATCCATCCAACTTCCAATAGGCATTCAATAATGACCTTAATTTAAGATAGTAAAGATTTGGTTTCGATGTGATTGCTTATCAACAAGTTGTCATTTAACAGTATTCAACCAAGCGGAAACAACTAGACCATTTCAGGATCATCCATGGGCAATTTTGGACAAAGCAATTTATCATAGTTTGATCGTTCATAGCTTGGTCCAGGAGGCGTCGAAGGAGGCTAGCTCAATTAATTATTTTCTGCTCTTATTAGTGGACCAGGGCTTGGACTCACTCGACCTCCCCATTCTGGTGCCAGTGGAACTAGCTCCTTTCCTAATCCCAATCCTAATTCAAGCTTGAATAACTCCAATTGACTTGCTTTTAAAGCAGGATGATCGAGAAGTTGTGTGTTATATTTTTTTGTAATCATATTCACAGATCTTGATATAGAGTTAATCCATTTTGTGTGTTATTTGAATATTAAGAGCCAGTACTTTTGTGCCCTCCATTTCTATTTGAGGACATATTTTTTGGGCTTGAGCAGAAATTGAGAATTTCATAACAAAAAATTTAATAAATCTTTCAATTTGCAGCATAATGATTGATTGAAATACACAATTTCTTAGAAAACTACAGAAACCAAATTGAATCCAGCAATAATGGAATTGAACTCCTTTGTCTAAACCGAGTGTTTCTCATTAGCTTCTTAAGAGAATAGCACCAGTGGTCAAAGTGAAGTGTTCTATGATGGCGCTCAAAAGGCTTTCTTATATCGAGAGAAGGAGTTGGTTACGCTGGTCTAAGGTGGAGCACATCGCAAGATCTTCAAAGTCCCATATGAGTAAGCACAACATAGAATTGTATTGAGGATAAGTTGCTTCTACAAACAGGAAAAAGATATTCGATATCAGCGTGAGTAGGAATCACAGATATATTGCCTACAGCATAGCTGATAACATTCTTGTAAGTTTATTTACTTTTATACAAGAGTAAAGACAATAGATCTATCATTTTAATGGCTAATAATAACTGCATTGGCTGATTATCTTCTGCTTTACAAAAGGTAATATTGAGCTTTGCAGATGGAAGAGAACAAAGAATAAAAATACAGAGTTCTCAAGATGGTTTTCTCAAATCGAAGCAGACTGCTTAAAAAACCTAAACAATCCTATTTTTTTCTTGGGTCGATTAGCATTGTCCAGATCAAAATGTTGACTTTGTTTTATGCGAGAGATCAGGAATCAGACTATATAAGCTAGCAGAAGATAAGATAATCTTGAAAGAGTAGAAAGTTTATGAAATTCAATGCAGTGCTTGCTGGTACGATCCAACTGGTCAAACTCTGTTAGTTGCTAGTCTCAAAGAGAGCGGAAAGCTATTCACATTCTTTTTCGGAGAGAGGAAGCATTAACTGAAATATAAAGGCCCAGAGTTCTATGTGGAAGACATTAAACGAGAAAAAAAGAGCACTGATATATTCATAAAACTATTAACTAGCATGACATAGATGCTGAGCGCTGAAAATCAACAAGAGAAGACAACTTCCAGTGGACGTATTTCAGTTGAATCCCTTTGGTCTAAATCTTCTTAAGCTTAAGTTAGCTGTGAAGAGCAATGTGACTGCTAAGTCTTCCTGTTGAACATTTATATGAAAACCTACTTTATTTTTGTGGATTAAGTCGAAGGCAAAATATTTCTCTACCATCTACTCTATGAAAAAATCACAAAACTCGACATGAAAATATCAGTTCCAAGTGATTCTCTAGTATCCGTCTGCATAGTCGAAGATCTTCTTGTGGTTAACTCTCATCAGAATCAGATTTCAATGATATTTGACATTAAGCGCAGCAACTAAACTATTCCAATCGGCCCTCCTCAGCCAATAATCTTACTCCCTGACAATAAACTGATTTGTAACGAAAAACAAATTACAAAGCAAGTATCTAATGATATTATGATTCTGATTTTGTCAAGATGAAACCAGTGTGCTGCTCATGGGAGATGAGTGGATTTTCGATTCAGAAACCTAGAAGATGTTCAGATTCATTGTGCGTCTAGAGCTCGTTCATGACATAGTCGAAGGAGAAGTAAGCAAAATAAGGGAAAAGATTAGGGATTAATGTAAAATTAATCTTAAATTAGATAGAATGCTTCAACATTATTTTGAGGAGAAACAATCCGAAACAAGAGTCTATTGAGTTCATCAAGAGTCGCATCAAACAGCAGAAGAAGATCACTCACATATGCACTTATTTCAAACACATTTTTGCCATTTACAAGGAGGCTCAAAAGGAAAAGACTATCTAGGACTCGTAGCTTCAAACTGATTCACAAAAGATACCGAACAAATCTGCCTCTTCTAATCTCAAAATTAAGCAAGGGTATACAGTTATTTTCCCTTCAGAGCTACTCTAGGAGCTGCTGATTCCAGTTGTAAACGACATTTCGATCCCAAGATTTTATATTATTGCAATTCTCTCTGAGTATCTTCAACTCGCCTACAGTAGGGTTTGTTTTGATGTTCTAACTACTCTATTAATTTAATCTATTTTTAGGTAACGGAATTGTCTCCCTCATTAAAACTTAAGATCTTCTAGTCGACATTATCCTAAAAGAGCAAGATTATAACAATCTGCATGCTTTACTTTAATATAATGGGCTCTAGGACTCTTCTGAGCTTGCTAAGAAACTCATTGCAATTAGTATTCCTTAAAATCGGAGTAAATCCTTAGACAAATTCATTTTTGTATTCTTAGTTTCCTTCTTTTAAACCAAGCAGACTACCCTAGAAAGGCAAAACCATATAAAGCTGGATTCTAACTGGGAGTGGATATGATGTCTCGACTGAAGAAACATGTTGAACTCCTTGAAATATTCTTTTCCTTTGGGATGGTAATTTACATTACTCAGATTACTCAGAAATTCAGAGCTAAAAACCTAAATATTTTCATCCTTTATTAGCCTTATTGTTTCCCTTTCACAACAGTTTTTAGAAGCAATGGACCTAATTCAAAGATTCAATTTGTATGGCAAGCTCAAAGCAAAGAACATTGCCATGTGGAGCTGCGAAAATCAAGGAAACTGTAGACGTAGTGAAGTCATTCGGTTCTTTGAATATTTGATGTCTAGCTCATAATATCTTAGTGCTTCTAGTTCATCAAATTCTTCTTCATCTTCCCAAGGATCTAACAAGCTACCATTCACTCTTTCCCAGCTGAAGGACGAGTTTGACAAAGCTAAAAAGAGAAGTGTATCAACAGAAAAAAGTAGAGCCAATCCAGTACAAATTCCAGAAGACTCATTATCTCCTCGGAAGGATTAGAACATCTATGAAAACAAAATATCATTAGACGCAGATATGCCCAGAAGCAATAGACTCTTTTTGCAGCCTGTAGATTGCCAGAACCAGTCAGAAATAGGATAAATTACTAATAATTTTATACGGCATGAAAGCATCAAAAAAAGCTAATAAGGCTTTTAAAGAGATACATTATAATCTAATTTCATAGACAACGAGGAATCTTTACAAGGAGCTGATCAGCAGGATATTCTCTTCTCAAAGAACGAAGAACAATCTCAAGATAACACTTTAACAAATTGACTAATAAGCAATATTAGCAATCAGTTTATGAAAAACAATTACTTTTTATATCTGCAAAAACTCACATAAATACAAAGTGTCAAATAAATTATTTTCATTTCTTTCTCTTCCCTCCTTTATCTGTTTGATCAGTCGGCTCTTCTAGTTCTTGTTCGGTATTGAACAGCCACAAGGCTACATGCAATTTTTAACCTAAAGGAGAGCTTGGTTGTATTGGGGGTTTAGAATCAAAATAAAGGAACTTAAGTGCATTGAAAAAGAGGAGATTCTGTTTCATGAATTCAACAAGGTCTTCTCTTTCTTAGCACAATGTGATGATGAGTTAAAGAGCTTTCTCAAGCAGATCTCCCGAGATTAGATTCAAAACAAGATCAATACAGTATTATAGAACTCCGTTGTACTTTCCATTCTTTTTTATAATCTCTTCTTAGATAACTTTATCTTTACTTGCAAGGAAACTCATGACTCCTAGCACTTCTGCTTGTAACTCAACGTCATAAAAGAAATCATTGTTTTACGCAGTCTATTTCTTTGTAACTGGTGGCTCAATGAGTTTAAAGAATTTCCCAAAGGAGTTGCAGATTAAGGCAAGAGGGTTTTCACTTAACTAAAGTAGTTTTCGAATAAGTGCAAGGGCTGTGCAAGTGACCTAGGCATTGTAATAAATGCCATTCATTCCTTTGTACCCACTGATGATTGATATCAGTTTCTCTTGGAGACTGTCGATATTAAATATCGGAGCTCCATTCATGCCGTCGCAGAGATTACTGATAAAACTTAATGAGTAATTCACGATGCTTTAATAAGGAGAGTCAATCCCATCAAAAATAGCTTCCACTCCATTGTTGGTAACAATTGTCAATTTAGCTTCTCTAATTTAAACTAGAATATTCTAAAGAGCTAAACAAGCATAGAGTCTCAGCTGAGAATCAGGGGATTGGTGGTACAAAAACAGGAGAGGAGGAATAAGTTCATTGAGAACTTGTCCAACTTGATCAGAAAAAGCTTGATCTTCCGGTTTCTTTCTCAGTCTATCGATGAGATGATGACAAACAGCCTTTTTTATATCGATAGAGGAGTGCTCAACAAGGAAGTAATTCATAAGTTATTGATATGTACTACCAGAGACAGTATCTGATTCTAAATACACCGAGTAGAAATAGTGACTCTTGATCAGCGAAATCATGACTCGTTCGTTGAAATTAGTCAGGTTCTGTATGCTCTTCTCGATCTACTTTTTGATGCCGATATAGTTAATGTCGCCTTCTTCGCTGAACATGAATAAGCAATACTCCAGCAGGTCAGAGCAGTCTTTTTTACAGGACTACAAAATTAATGTGATAAAGGCAAGGCAACTATGGAGTTATTTACCTAATCCGACAGTGCTTCAATAACTTGAACAAGTGAAAAGCTATCTCCGAAGATGCCTCCGTCGAGACAGAACGTGATGAATTTAGAGATCTTCTTTCTCCACATATACGAGTTAAAAGAGAACGCTTTGATTTTACTATTAATTCCATCTCCTTAGGTGTTCATAGTTTCGCTCTCTTATTTTTGTTACAGCTCCGTCCTGGAGTTCTTCTCTGAGCCATTGTCTTTGAATTTTTCTGCTTTTTGGTTGGTTTCTTAAATTCGAAATTATGTTCCAATGTTCTAAGTTACATACTATAGCAAATCACGAATCGATGGAAAATTATTCGGATGCTCCTTTTCTCTCTAACTCAGGAACTTCGAGAAATAAGCTATCCTACTGTGAATCAGGTCTTCTCGGATTATGACCTTTTTTTACGAGCCAGATATCTTAGCGTGAATGTACTTTATCACCATGAATGCTCCAGTAATAGCATGAGGAAGGATTGGCGCTGATTGTTAAAAGCATTTATACGTAAAGAATTATTAAAAATCAAGAACTTTTTTTTGGATAGTTACTGTCGAAGCGGAGAAGACGCTCATACCCAATGTCGTCAAGAGATAAAGAGTTGCATTTTTCTTAAACTAACTGGAGATATACAGGAGACTAATAGTTAACACTGTAAATGCTATCTGCAATCAGGCGAAGGTCAACTCTACTTTTAGAGGAGAGTGCCTGAGAGTTTTAGAACAAAACTAGAAGAATGTCAGTAAAGTTTTCGAGCAATGGAGGCAAGAACATTCTGCGAATCACAATGATGGAAACACTCTTCATTTTTTAGAGGTTTGTACTGGCTGAGATCTCCCATCCATTCCAGCTGCTCTTGTCTTCTACGAGATTGTGGTGCTTTTGATAAGAGCCAGAAGTCTTAATGTAAAACTTTTTAACTCCATATTCTTTCACGATTTGTTCCATGTAAGATTACGCATATTGCTCTAGGTTAGCTTTTACGCCCATTGCTGGAATGACTCTCAAGGGAAATGCATTCGAGACTTAAATGAATAGCTGTGCTTCTGCTGTGTTTTACTATTTTAAAACAATACTTCGTTTTGGTTAAAATGAGTAATGTAAAGAATGAAATACCTTAAGAACATAACATCCAGTTTGGACATTTTAGAACTATGAGTGAATGTGAAAGACATATCCCTTGACGATCAATCGATCTTCTAACAGATACTGCTTCTCTCTTCTTGTGTGGAATAAAAAATCAGGGACACCTTCAACAAAAACAATTGTTGTTTTAAATCTGTTTCATATTAAAAAACGGATAGTTAAGAGGAAGATCTTTACCTGCTTCTTCTAGTTTTGCCTTGTTCTCGATTTGTATGTCGAATTGGTAGAGAGGAAGATCCCTCACTTCTACATGCCTGAACATCAGGTTTGTTTTCCATGAAAAATTGAGATAGTTCGTCAATGACTAGCGGTCTGAGCAAAGCAGATTCATTTTGAGAGGCATGTTTCTTTCTCGATGTTCGCTGAGATGAACTTGGAGCAGGGTATTTACATATTAGTCGACTATGATTCTCTGCAAGTCAATATAGTTCACTTTGCCTCTAACCTTATCGAGAGCTTTATCAAGGAAGAAGAATGACCTCTCTCCAACACAGATGTAGTATTCAGCAGTGTCTTCAACGAGATGAGTGACTTGACAAAAATAAGAAACTTCTGTTCCCAGAGCGCATCCGATTGCTTTCAGAGTTAAAGGGCAGAGCGCCATTCTTAGAGTTAGGAAGGATCAAGTGTGCTAAGAGCTAAGTAAAAATGAGTTTGTTTAGATTGAGTAAATAAGATTTGTTGCTGCGAATTTTTAAAAGCTAGTGCAAAATCTGGTGCAAAATCCGAAAATTATTTTCGCAAATAATAATAATAATAATTTGTTTGCTTTGCTGGACAAAAGACTGTTTCTTAGAAAAATAGTAAATCAAAATTCAAACTGTTTCGCACAACAAAGCCTTGACTAAAATGTCTGAAGAGGAATGTAATAATACAGAGAACTAATGCAGTTATATTCTCATTGATTGTCAGTTTTACAGGAAAGCGTCAAGAAGCTCCTGGGTGAAATTTATAACTATCAGGTTGTCAACACAGACAGCGCCGCCAAAGATCAGCTGAAAGGAGCCCTCTTCGATAAGCTCAAGGAATACGACAACGAGTAAGATAAGGGGCAATGGGGGTCAAATCATATGAAACGATAATTATTGCAAGACAATAATGAAATGGTTAGCTTGGAAGCTGACAGTCATTTATGTGTATTATTAGATTCTACAAGAAATACAACAAGGTGCCTATGTCAGAAATCACACACTAAATGGCCAGCCAAGAAGCATATAAAGAATTACCTGAAGCAGCTGCAATTTAAGCGAACTTAATGCGAAACACATTTGTCAGTGATGCGGGATATTTGACTCGATATTAGAGATTGCACAAGATAACTACATCCGTAGAGCCTTAAGCACTTAACTTCTCAAGTCCACCTCCTCCTCCTGAGAGGAACTACGAGAATGAATTTATTGATTCAAAATTTCAGTATAAAGATCCAAATATGAACTAAAAGGCTTACTTAGCTAATAGAACTGCTGGAGCTGTAACCATAGAGCAGAGAGACAAGTATCTCGCAGATTTAGAAAGCAACAAATACCAATAGGATTTATTAACTCTCATGAAGCAGCCATAAATAGTTGGAGATGATGGCTAACCTACCATTTCAAATCATAAGCAGCAGATACAGAAACTTGGTGGATTAGAAGACACAGTAGGAGGTAAAATTAAAGATATTAATCATTCAACGGTTTAGTATTTTTTTGCAAATTTACAGCAATGGAAAAGTCTCTTAACGGACTGCAGCTATCATCTAAATAGCCTCTGAGCAGAGCTTGTAAGATATTTTAAGATAATAATTGCTTCTAAATCATAATTTTTAACTTCATATTGTAGAGAATGGAAGCCAATTTGGAGTAACAACAGCTAATTACAGGCAGCTGAATTAGAGAGAAGGCAATGATACCTTCTTAAAAGAATACTCTCAAAATGTGAAACCAAACAGTTCCATTTCACTTGTTGAAAAAAGCAAATAAATGAGAGAAGAAATGATGAGGAAGCTCAAACCACAGTGAAATTAAACAATTAATATCAATAATCAGTTGTACTCTTGAATTAGATAAAGTATTTGTTATTGTGTTTTGTTTCAAGTAAAAATCTATGGGAAAGAGAAGATATCACGTAATTTTTGTAATTAGATTTGTTAGAATGAGAGACCTTTAACTTTGAGGTTTTTTTCAGATTTTTAGCAGAATTAATAATTTACAGCTTTCTCGACGGGAATTGCGAACAAAGAAATCAAGATAGATTTCTCTGATTGATTGAGACAAACATGAATGCAGATGAGGCTAGAGAGTTGCAAAGTAATTTGCTCTCTTAATAGCAGCCAAAGGAAAAGCACTCAGAAAGTAAGCGCAAAACCAAGAAGAATATAATTATGGTAAACGAACAGTTTATAGTCTAAGAGTGTATCTACAAAGGCTAATTCTACAATACATATAAAGGTACAAACATTGGAATATTAATGCTATCTAATTCCAACCAATTACTTCCTTCCTTTCTTGGTAATAGGATATGACCGCACTGGTAAAACCAATGTTGTTATCAAGATGGTAAGTATATAAAACATAGAGGCTTTCAAAGATTACAAAAGTTATCCCTCAGCTTATTCTTTTTTATTCTTTAGTGCAACTAGTACCATGAACATATCTCCGAAGAGCTTAAAACAATGAAAAAGCTACAAAATGGTATGTCCTTTAGATTAATTCAGATACTTTAATCTAATAATTGTTATTTTGTTTAAGCAACTTGTTTTGCTAGCCCTATTTGGGCAGGAGAAGAAAAAATTAAGGGAGTCAACTATCAAGTCAAAGTTCTAAAGCAAATGGGACCGAGCTTGAAAATTGTGTTTGGCTTACAGAATAGCACTTTCTAGATACAGACTATCTTCCTTCTTGCAATATACATTGTAATTACACTTAATACAAAAGTGAAATTTGATATTTTTTGTTTTTTCTGGATCTGATATCAATCATATCCTTTTATATTGCCTAATAAATTTATTATTTTGATCAGATCAACGCTATTGAAAACCTTCACAAGTATGATATTGTCCATCGCAATCTGAGGCCACGCAAGATCATCACAGATTTTAATTTATTATCATTGAATCTCTTTTTCGTCGATTTCAAGAACGCCAGAAAGTTTAGAAGAAAAAATGGGCAGACCATTAGATATTCTGAATCTAATAGATAGCAGAACAAGTCCTTCGCTAGCAAATTCTCAAGTCTTGGAGTTCACATGGGAATATGTAAGCTAATTAGCTTTAGTTTAATAGTATTTTTTTTATAATAATACTACTTCCTGCATTACAAACAGCCCCTTGTTAAAAAGACGACTTAGAGAGCATCGGTTATATTTTGATCTTTTTCCTCAACAAAGGTAGAATAAAGCAAACAGATATAAATAATCTTTAATTATCAACAAACATTAATGAAAACCAGTGTTTTCTTGATAAGGAAAGCTGTTCTCGAAAAAGAAAACTTACTTGAACAGAGAGGAGAAGATCAACCATTACGAAGAACAAAAACTCAATTTCGTAGCTGAGAACTACAAAGACATAATCCCACCTGAAATTATCAACTTCCTATCTTATTTGAAGATGATAAACTAAAACGACAAGATTGATTATGATTACATCAGAAAGCAGTTCAAGGCAGGATACTAAAGAGTTGGAGGCTTAACTCACGAGCAACACTATGAGTGGGTATGCTATCTTTTCAATATGATGTAATATTTTAAATTAGTTGCTCATATCTGGTTACTTTTCAGGCATAAAGGATTGAACAAGATCTGAAGGCTTTTCAAATAAATAATCAAGAAAATATTCTGAACTAGTAAAATGTGATACTTCAAGTAGATCAGGATCCTAACATTGAACTATCTCCAGCGAAATAACCTGAAATAATTGACTTAAAAGAGGAAAATGTAACAATTGTTTTAACCAAAAATAATAGCTCTAAAAATAATAACGATCAAAACATTAGCCAAAATGATATTAGTCCTCAAAACTCTCCTTCTCATATGAAAGACAACAGTTACAACTCTTTAAAGTAGCTTGATATTAACCCATCCATTAATTATATTAAAAATAAAAGTGCTTTCAGCTAACAAAATAGCCTAACTAATTCTATTAGCAGCACTTAACATAAAAAAAATAATACAGAATCCTAAATCAATGTGCTAGTCAACTAAACCTAACAAGGAGGCGCTGAAGTTGGGGAGAAATATGACTATTAAGCGTTCTTAAGGATGAATAGTACAGATGATCCTGTTGTAACAGGGACAAATATTGATCAATTTCGATTGAAAGATCCGTTTCTGAAATAAGCTTCTAACCTTAGTAAAATGAGTGACAGATCTCTTTTCTCTAGGTTTAACAGCAAGTCGTTTGAAGAAGGAGTTTGTGAAGAAATAACCACTCAATGTCCTTCATTAGAAAACTAAATAACACAGCTAGGAGATGGCATTAATCCTTTTTTAATATTTTCAGTTTCAGGACGAGGAAAATACTTTAGAG
>Ga0302285_10001343_pt1 | contig 13580 bp, 8 predicted proteins | sample III_Fen_E2_2_FD_200455 | JGI IMG/M metagenome (GOLD analysis project Ga0302285, IMG submission 200455) | Peat permafrost microbial communities from Stordalen Mire near Abisko, Sweden - III_Fen_E2_2 | ecosystem: Environmental > Terrestrial > Soil > Wetlands > Permafrost | place: Sweden: Abisko...
GGTGTTTTGAACCAATCTACGAGATCCAGTTGCTCTTTCCAAAAATCTTCCCTCGTGTGTTCATTCCCTGCTCGCTCGTAAGCTATTTCGTATGCGTTTTTCTGGGAATGATCTTTATTACCTAATAATATTTCCATTTTTTCTCTATTTCTTGACGTCTATCTTCTTAAAAATATTAAAACTTAAAAAGCGGTGTGTTTAAGAAATTGAAATAAATGCTGAATTAATTAAGAATCTGCAAAATTTTCAATTACAACGACAATTATCCAAAGATATGAACAACAAAACCACAATAAAAATCTGTAAAATAACATTTATCAGAGAATACATATTCTCACAAATATTTTTGATAATACTCTTTTCCTCTCATTTTTATTTCATCTTGTTATAACCTCCATTTACGACTTCATGAATCTCTAGTGTCCACATAGATAATTATCTTTATCAACATATTTATAACTCTCTCTTCTCTCTCTCTCTCTTTATTGTCCTCATAATCTTGTTTGATTTGTTAAAAGTTTTGAAATTTCACTCTAGAGTCCATTCATTCCCATATTTATCAACTATGATTATTGTTTTGCCATTATTTTTTTTTTCGATAAGCCAATATCATTTCTCAATCTTCTCAGCAGAGCCTATAATTTGGCTCCATTTTTCGCTTTTAAATTAGGAATTGACTATGTTTCAAAAAGAATATCCTTCATAATACAAATTTAACTCCTTGATCATTTGATAAGCTACTCTTTTGTCTTAGTTTAACTTCTTTTTCCTAAGGCAAAAATTATCGTCAGAAGAAAAAAATCTATTGATCCAAATTTTCCAATAAAATCTCGATATGTTTATGATTTATTTACCTGATGCCTTGATAATATTGTTGTTTTAGTTTATGCCTTTATCAGGTCATTAACTGCATCATTGTAAATTGTATTCTTGCTTTTTAATCTGAAAGTATTTCGTGGATAGAATAGATTAGTTTTTTTATCTCCTTACTTAATTGATATATTTCTTTCCTACCTTAAGGTTTCTTTGACTAATTAAAAATGTTATTGATGTTTTTCCCATTCCCAGTGATTCTTTCATTCCTTTGATACATCCTGAAGATTTATTTCTGTTTGATTTCAATACTAAAATGAAACTCTAAAATTTTTGTATATTTTCTATTTAATGAATTTTTAAAAGATTCCTTAGAAATTTAAACAATTTAAGTCAGTATAAATCTTTTAATTATTCTATTGCTTCTCATTTCAATTATTCTTCTAAACTGACCATAATTTTCAGTGTTTCATCCCTGAGACTTTAGTATTGGGGCGGACTAATAGATTGTTCGCTTCGGCGAGTTATGGATTTAGAAGTGCACGCTTTCGTTGCTCATCATCAACCTGATTCATTGTTCAGAAAATCCATCAATTTTGAATTTTGGGAAAACTATTTAAACTAAGTAAATATGTATGATTTTACCTTTCCTTCGTTGCTGAATAGAACAGCTTATTAGAGTTTATCCTCATTGTAGACAACTGGGCTAATTTTCTTAAGAATTATTGTATTTCTATTGAAAATGACTGTGCTTTGAATTGGTATTTTATTCTGCGCAAATTCTTCCTCGTTTGGAGCTTTCTTAAGATATCCCTTTTGTTGTAAAATAGGTGTAAATAACAGCTAAAAATAATAATAAAAAAGAATACTCTGAATATGAGTTTGTCATCACAGAATATTTCCACTTCTCGGACACCTCTGCTTGGAGTCTTTGTGTAATTCCAGAAGTTTATTGCGGACAGAATGATGGGTTTTTCAAAGTAAACAAAAACTGTGTTTAACTTCAGAGCTGTGCTGACTGTGTTCTTTTTATCGCTGGCTTAGTTTATGAAAGGAGCTAGCCACATGTTACGATCATCGAATGTTTCGTTTTGTCCATTCACGAGCTTATCTATGGTTCGAATATCTCCACTGCAACCAGGGAGAACATTTACCTTCGAAAAAGAAAAAGAAAAGAATTTAGAAAATATTCATTTGTGTCAAAGAATGAAGAAGTGGGTCTGTTGTGCTTACCGAAGCTGGTTCAGCACCTAGCTTAAAGTCAATTTGTCCAGAACTGATAATGGGAGACCCAAATGAATCGTAAAATTCAATTCCATTTAAACCGATATAATGAGCATCTCCCCAAGTTGAGAGCAAGTTCAAGCGGAAGCAGTGTCCTTTAGGCAAGTAAATGGTGTCATACTCCTAAAAAATCACAAACAAAACGGCATATTAACAGCTGTAGATTCAGATAATTGAAAAAAGTACCTGAATAAAATTGGTGGCCACTGTACTCGGAATCTTTAAACTTTCTATGATTTCTGGTGTCCAGCCTTCATCGAAAGGAAGTGGGATAGTTTAGCCGTAATCGAAGAGATCCCTTCCAGGTGCTTTGCGTAGCTATATCCCCTATGGTGGTGTAACTAAATTCGCCTCATCTGCTAGGATAGAAATCATAGCAGCGCCTCTGTATGGCTCGAGGGATTGAGAACTTTCATATTGAATTATTTTATTGTAATTCCATATTTTGATGGCTGAAATCATCCTTTCTTCTCCAAAATCGATAAGGATAAAGTTTTAGCCATTAGGAAGTAACTGCGCACACCACATGTGGGTTTCATTGGTTGTTAGATTCACACCGTCAATAAGTTTATCAAGGGTTCGCTAGTCTCCCTTATAGCCTTAAATATCATTCAAATCAGATGGCTTTGCTTAGAGTTATTTTTTATCCAATTTAAGGATGTTCCCAGTGTCGTCTAAGAGCAAATTTATTAATAGTCAGGACATGTAAAAAGTAGAGAGAATCTAAAGCTTACCATGGAGTTCGATTCCGGTGAGGCCGACGAAGTTTTTATCTTCATAACTTTATAGAATTTGAATTCGTAATTTGCGGCATTTCACCTGTATAAATAAGCAAAGTTATTTTAGCTTTAAAATGTGAGTCAGAAATAATCTGATTACTCCTCTCTTCTTTGCGACTAATTGCTAGGATAACTTCAGTTACTTTTCAATGGCAACATTCGCCTTCGAGTTCAGATCCTTGTCGATTTAGTCAGTGTTGGTTCTTAATTATTAATTTTAAAATGTCAAAAAATAGGAATTAATATTTACGAGAATTCTAATTGGCTTTAATTTACATATTTTTGATGTTTTTTGTTGATGTCAGAGGACGCCCATCCTTTCCAATTAGCGATCTAGGCAACGCTGTTAGACTTTATTATAATTCTGAGCTGTATCCATTTCCAGTTGATATCCTCTAGAGCTATTATGTTCTAGATAATTAATCAAGCATCTCTTGCTCCTCTTCGATAAACGGCAATTCATAAGTACTAAGCCAATCATTAGCTTCAATTCTCTCTAGCAAAGATTCTTTATTCGTAAATATAATATACTCACATTCCTCAGCAGCATATGCTTGACTTCCAGGTGCTTTTGAAATCTACCCTGCAAATATTGGTTTATCCTCTAGAAACACAGCAATATCCTTAGCTCCTCTAAACGAATGAATCCTAGATTTATTGTAATTCCATATTCGAATCATTGATAACTAAACTGCTTTCCCAAAATCGATAAAGATAAAATTCCTTCTGCCAGCAAAAAACGGAGCCAACCACATGTGCAGATCATCACAAGTTAAATAGCAGCCATCAACTAGTTTATCACATGTTCGTGGATCTTCTTTATATTCTGGTAACTCGTTTATGTCTTTAGGGGCAGCGTTTACTTATTCAGTTGGGTTAGAAATTACGATTGGTTTGCCATCAGCATCGAAGAACTCTAAACCACTCAACCCAACATAATGGCTATCTCCCCACGTTGAAAGTATCTCAATTCTAAGTAGCTATCCTTGAGGCAATGTAGGAATTGTAAACGTATTAGGACTATCGCTTGGATTTTTTGGTTTGTTCGATTTAAACGATGCTTGCAATTGTTCTAAAAGTAAATCAGTTTGATTTAGCTAATTGTTGATAGCTTAGCTCTTCAGTAATTCCATAATAGTGTTCGATTAATTTGGTAATAATTAATCTGGAGTGATATTTTAACTTCTCAGCAGCTCTTGCAGTTCTTTATCAATAAAACTATTCTGATAATTTTGTTTTTCTTCTTGAATTTATTATATTTTAGGTTATTCGTTTTTTGCGTTTGTCTAGAATATCTTCTCAGTTGGCAGCTTCATTTGACTAGAGGTTTGATTATTCTTTCCTGCTTCTATTTCAAGCTAATGCTCTTCTCTTAGCATCTCTTCTAATATCGGCGATTCGAGAATCACTTTCTTATTAGTATGAGAGTCGATTATGTTCTTCTAACTTTAACTAAAATTATTGCCTTTATTGCTTATGCTATTGCTGGTAATTCCATTCGATTAATTAAACCCATCTCCTGAGTCTTAGTTAACCTTCGGTGTTGTTTTCTTTACTTCCAGGAACACATCTAGCGCTTTATATTCATCGCTATCATCAAAACCAAAATGACTCTTTGGATCAAATACTTGTTTTTATTGTCTATCTGCTCCTCCAGGATTCGCATTAATCAATAAGGAGTTTATTGATTTGAGAGTTTATTCTACAGCTTCCTTTGCATCGTTTGCTTGCGTTTACAGTAATAGTTCTCTGTCAGCCGCAAGAAATCTACCTTTATGCGTAGCGTTAAAGAATTTCAAGTGCTCCATGAATGAGTCTGCTTGGTTAGTACCACTATTAGCACTGTCTTAACTCCATCGCTGCAGTTGTTATTGTTGTTTATTTTATTCGTCTTGAGAATCATTTTGTTTGTCTATTTTGCTTTGTTGTAATTCTTTCTTTGCTAATTTATCGTCTTATTCTTACTTGATAAGAGAAGCAGGTTCGGGTGTTATTTCCTTTGGATTCTACTTGATTTTAGGGTTTGTATTAATATTACTGACGGGATTGCCTTTTTTATTATTCTCATCTTTGACACTTGGTGGAGCTTCAGCTAATTTGGTTATCCCAACTGGTGAAGAAAGTGCCTTAATCGAGGATCTTACATGTTGCTCAACTGTTTCAGAAGATGGAAGAACAAGACTTTGCTGCTTTTTGGAAGAAACATTTGAAGATACTTTAGCGACTTTAATATCTTCTTTGGCTTCTTATCGTGTAGAGGAAGAAGAAGAATAATAATTTTAGTTCCTTTATCCCTCCTTTGTAGGTTCAATTATCTAACCTTTACTATTCGATCCAGTTAAAGCAACAGCTTTTTGGTTTATCACATCTGAGTCAATTTTTGATTCTTGGTTTTTCTGTGCTGAACTAGCTGTGGATGCGGATAAGTTATTGCTGTTATTCTTATTGTTACTACCAAATTGCTAATTAACTCTTAACCCAGACTAATCAGATGATTCATCGTTAGTTATTGAATCCCTTGTATTCTTCGATCTCTGCCTTGCTGATGGTGTTGAAGAAGCGGAATTCGCAGATGTAGGAGGGCAAGAAGATTTTTATCCAATTTTTGTTTTATCTTCTGGTTAAGGTAAAACAAGCGGGGCTGAAGATTTTTTTTAAGTTTGTTTCTTCGTTTACGGTGTGCTTTCCTTTGGATTCTAAGATAAACTAGTTCTACTAGAATGCACAGGTGGTTTAGGTTTTTCGTCATCTAGCACAATATCTCTCCTGAATTTAATAATATGTGCATAATTCTCATGCTCCTTTCCAGGAGCTTATCTGACTGTATCTTCATGAATAATCGTCTAATTTCGTAAAATTTATATTTCCTTGATGCCTTTTACGCTGTCAATCAAACTTTTATTGAAATTCCATATTTTCATAGCACCCAAACCGTATGCACTTTTATATCTAATTCCGATTTCGAGACAACGAGGTGGGCAAGGCATAGTGCACAACCACATGTGATCTTCACTCGTTGTGTCGTAGATACCATCGCAAATGTGAGCGAAATTGCGTGTGCTATTTTACGATCCTCCATCGATTAAAAAGTTATCTCCTTTCAGCTCAATGTTCATTCCTCTTTCATCGTAAACCTGTTGAGGAGCAAAAACAAATAAATATGGGGTGGTTTTCAATGAGCACATAGAGTTACTTTAATTTCAGTAAGACCTGCAAGATGAGGTGATCCCCAAGTAGAGATGACTCTAATTATCACAAAAACTTCTCCTTTTTCTTCTTTAATGTCGTTAATCGATGATTTTTCTTTTTCTTTTTTCTTCGATAAGTTGAATGTCTTTTTATTAGCACTCGAATTTCTTCCGCCTTACGATGATGCGCTCTTCTCAGCTTACAGATCTTCTTTTTCTTCATAATTCGCATCGATCTATGCATCATCTGTAAAACCAACTAATTTTCTTTCATTTCTCCTTCCCCTCTCCTCCTCTTCTTCCTCCTGCTCTAACTCATCTTCACTTCTCTTCATCTTCTCCTTTTTTAGCTGCATTGTGTCTTTGAATTTGTTTTTTCCAAAAGCAACAACATTAACTTCCGTTTCATCTTCATGATCATCAAGATCCTCCTGTATATTTTTTTCTGAGCTCTCAACATTCTGTTCAGATAACAAAAGCTAATTAGACAGAGCCTGTGTGTTTTCGAAGAGCCCTTTTGTGATAGAATGGCCATCAAGCTAACCTCTTCTAAGAGTTGCAAACTTAATAGTTTCAGGCTTAATTGCATCATCATCGTAAGCATCTAACCTTTCTTATTTTCTGATATTACTCGCAATTATTGATCCCTCTGAATTAATGTTTCCAAACACATTCTTCCCATTATCTTCAAACAATAAGCTCTTCAGTGCATGCACACTTACTTACCCACTGTCGATCTTATCAATTAGTGCTTCTAACTCTAATCGTTCACCGATCTTTAGCTTGGAGATCTTTTAGAACAATTTTTCTAAACCCTCTCCTTTTCCAAGATTTCCACCAACTTACTCTTTCCCTTTCTTTCCTTGAGCTTTCCCTTCAGGTTCATTATGATTAGTATTTCCTTGATTTTCGGTTGCATCCTTCTTTGCCTTTATCTTGAACGGATTTGAATTCAAGTTTCTCATTGCTTCAATTTCTTTTTAATGTATTTCCGATAACTACGACTCTTCTTCTCCTTCATCTCCTCCAAGTCCTTCCCATCTCCCTAGGTTCTTACTGGAATCGTAATTCTTAAATTTATTATCTCTGATATTTTAATACAAGCTATTAGCGACTCCACTGACAGTTACTTACGCAGATATTGGTCTGGGTTTCATAAGTATCTATGTTTCCTATTTATAAGGATTCCCTGAAAAAACCCTATTATTATTATTCTTAAGCTATTTGCTCGCATAGACTTCACTGTGCGACTCGACACTCTCTTCAATCTCCTCTTTGATCTCCTTTTCTTCTTCTTCTTCATCTTCTTCAGCATAGTACTAATGTCTTTTTTTTACAATTCCTTATCCTTCGTCGTAATTACTTTCCTTAATACTTTCATCTTCTTCCACTTCTTCTAAACCTCTTTCAGGGGAAGTATTACCACGATAATAGCCTTTTTTATTTGAATTGCTGTTCATCACTAGACTTTACTTGAGTATTTCAAGATCTTCCTTATCCATAGTTTCAATGTAATTCGCTAATTCATCGTCTTCTTCCTTCGCATGATATTAAACCTGTTTGTAATTTTAAATATCACAATGAGTTCATTTTGTACAAACTCAAATCGATGCTTACTTTCCTTTCAGGTTACTGCTAACCCCATTTCTTTCTCGGTTGATTTGCACCTTCACTTGATCCAGCTGGGATTCGTTCATTCTCTGAATAACTTTTCCTTTATGAGGATATTTTCTCTTCCTAATTCATCATCTTCTCTCCTAACTTAAACCAATCTTGTTAAGCTGAAACATGCTTGGTTTCTCAATGAATGTCTTACTTTTAGAAGGTATTATTTTTATTATTGCTATTGTAGCGATTATTCTTCCCATTTTTTTCTTTCCTTGCTGGTATTTCGGATGTCGCCTATCTTTTCTGATTAGCGCTTGGAAACAACTCTCTCATTGTTAGCTCCTTGTAAATATGTCTCGAATCCTACAAATCAAACTCTTAACCATGATAGCTATGATATTGAAACTCTACCCCTTTCTTTGGCGTCTTGCTATCGAGGTACAGATTTCTTCTAAGCCTATCCTGATCGAAGTGACATCCAAAGAGTTTCCCTGTTTTTGCTCCTATTTGAAGTTTGATTAATTCTGAATCTTCCAAATTGTTGCAAAAAGAAGAATCAAAGCCAATCAGAAGAGAGAAAAAAACAAAAAAACAAAAACAAAACAACATAGAAACAAATAACTAGTCCATTTCCTAAATTCCTTAAATATTTTTTTTGCTTTTTTTCAAATCTTTAAATCTCTCTTTTTTTTATCATTCCAATTGTTGTTTGATTATTTGCATCATCGTGTGTTGATTCTAAATCCTTTATATTTTTCAATAGAAACTACATTTTCCCTGTTTAATGCTTACAGCAGAGCAGTCTAATTAATTAATACATTAGCATAATGGATTGACAAATATTGCTGCTGATCACTTACTACTCATCCATGTCATTATCTTATTATCTCTTGTTATTTCTTGAAAAATATTTATCAAAATCTTCTCTTTTGAAAATATGCTTAGCTCATTCATGCTCTACATAGGTTGTGATGCAAAAACATAAAATACATTTTTTTGGCTAAATAATAGGTTGAATTGTTTCTGGTAGATACTTCATTTTTTCTTTGGTTCCTAAATCACCCAAAGACCATCTCCTAGGACGTGCTTGGTTAGAATACCTTCACCAATTGTAGCCTCAAGGATACCTTCTTTATTCATCAAAGCAACTCCTACTCCCATTGCGTGCTCTTTGCCGTCAGCGTAAATTGCAACAACAGTGCCGTTTTCAATTGTGTCATCTAAGTAAGATCCAGCTGACTATAATCCCTTGCTCATGACATCTGATCCGTTAAGAATGAACTTAACTGCACCTGCATCGGTCTAAGCTCTTGGCATCATATCAGGATACATGTGAATTAACCTAAGAGTTGGAAGTAACTCATCATCTTCTTTGTCATTCTTGAAGAAAACAGGGAATTTATCTACCCAGAAGAGCTCCCATTTATGTTCAGGAGTATGGAACTTAGTGCTGCTGATTTATGCTTTTTTAGGCATCACATCTTCGAGAACACCTTCTAGCTTGGGAAATCTCTCTAGAATTCTTTCCCTAAGCTTTTTCTAAGCTGTCTTATTGAGTGGAATCAAGTTGCTGAGATCCTCTACCTTCTTGAACATTTCCCTCTTCAAAAAATATATTTAATTCGCACAAATTTCAAACAATTCTAGTCCGTTTTGATTAAAAACACTAATTTTTTTAGGAGAACTTAATTCATAATTTGTCCACAAGCAAAAACGATGGGGGTTATTTATAATATTGAATGCTGGGATTGATCTTCGATTAGATGCCTCTTTTTATGAAGTTCAAATTGTTAAAGATATATCTAGAGGGTTTCATAACTAAGTAAAATAAATTTTAGGGGGATTATCATGTTTTTTGCTCTCTTTTTAAACAATAAACGAAGAAACTCTCTACTAAATCTTATCTTATGAATAATCCTAGAGAAGAATAGTTCAAGATATTTTCTACAGTGAGCTTTTCATCCACTATGATTCGTCATATTTTTGATAATAGAACCTTATTTTTAATCTCCTAATCAGAGTTAAATATCTTTATTTTTTGTTCAAATTCATAATATCTATTAGATAGTTTTCGCGTTTTTTGTTTAATAACAAACTTAAAATAGTCCATTTTATAATAGATTTTGTTTTCAAGATGTTTTTTACTATTTACCAACAAAAAAAATAATAATAGGCATACAAATACTCTATTGATATCCTCTTTGTACGTATTATTCTCTCATTGGAATAAAATAGTTATTTCTCAATTATTGCATCTAGTCAAAATCTCTCAAGGCCAAAAGAGGCTATTTGAAAAGGATTAAAACAGTTTTAGATTCTCAACGATGGTAAATCATAAGGATGGGTAGATTAAAAGTTCAGAAACTAATGGAATATGTGAAATATTTCTTTTATTAATCATTTTTAAAATTTTATGAAAAAGCTGAATACTGGCATTGTACCAAATCCAAACAATTATCTTAATAAAAGAATTTTGAAAACAGATCAACTGAATTAAATTAGTTTTGGCTGTAAATCCATGCATAATGATACTTTTTCAAAAATTTAACTCAAAAAAAACGCTAATAATTGTTTTTGTGATTTTCCTAGTAGATGCTTTAAATCCAATTTAATGCGTTTCTTCTTCTGGTATTATACTACGCATTTTTGTTTGACGAACTATGATTAGCGAATAAAAAACTCCAGATACGCACTCAGTCAGGTTGTTAGCTTTAAATCGAACAAATCAGCAGCAGAAATTTAGAAAGAAAAAAAAAGATTACAAAAAATAATAACTTAAAAACTAGAAGACAAAGAATGTGCGGAATACTAGGAATCTTCCATATTGTTGGAAAATACGAAACAGTCAGACGCTTAGCCACTAAATTAGCTAGCAAATTGCAGCATCGTGGACCAGATGCTTCAGGCATTAAGCTTTACGTAAGAAAAAACGATTCTGAAAAACAACTTCCATTTAGTTTCAATTTGAATAACATATGTTTATTTTGGAATTTAGGAAATAGAGCCTGGTGTATGGAACATAATATGTCATGAAAGACTGTCGATTTGTGACTTGAGTGACAACGGAAACTAACCATTTATCTTGGAGGAACAAGGAAAGGAGCCTATTGCTTTTGCCACAAATGGTGAAATCTACAACTACTAGGAGATTAAAGCTAAATACGAGCACAAATACCCCTTGAAAGGAAACTGCGATTGCGAGATCGTTGGAGCTCTGTACAAGGAATTCGGTGGAAAAGATATGTGGATTCATCTTGAAGGAATGTATGGTGTATTGATATATGATCCAAATACCAAAGAATTCTTTGCAGCAAGAGATCATGTTGGTATCATCCCTCTCTACTGGGGCGTTGGTAAATATGGTGAGATCTATGTGTCTTCAGAGCTCAAGGCGATTGAAGGAAACTGCGTTGAACTTTCCACATTGTTACCAGGTAAACGATCATATCACGCATATTTTATATTTTATTTTCTTTTATCTTCAATGGGGAATTAATCCACTCTTAGTGGGGATTCAAAAAGATAATTCTCCCCCCCAAGTTATTATTTTAGCCATTTATTATGAAATTTCAAAAAATTTATGTGAAGCTGATCAAACTTGTATTATTTCTTCTTCTTTTTTAATTAATTACTTTTTTATTCTTGAAAAGGTCATTACTTGGATAGCAACAAGAAACCAGTACAATGGTATTCACCTCTATGGCATGAAGAAGAATACTTCCCAACTAATCAGATAGACTACAAGGAACTCCGCGAGAGATTGACTTAAGCTGTGCTCGAGTAATTGCAAGGAGATGCTCCATTTGGTCTGTTTATTTCCGGTGGAGTTGATAGCAGTTTGATTGCTGCTATTACTGTGAGACTAGTTGCTGAAGGGAAAATTGATATTCACAAGAGAGGTATGGATAAAGTGCACAGTTTCTGTATTGGTCTCGAAGGATCTCCAGATATTGAAGCTTCTCATAAAGTCGCGGAATATCTTGGAACAGAACACCACGCATTCATATACACACCTGCGGAAGGTATTGATGCTATTCCTGATGTCATTTACCACACAGAGACATACAACAATACTACCATTCGTGCTTCCACTCCGATGTACATCCTAGCTAGAAAGGTCAAAGCACTTGGAATCAAGTACTGCTTGACCGGAGAAGGTGCTGATGAACTCTTTGGAGGGTATCTTTACTTCCATAAAGCACCCAACGCAGAGGAATTCCATAAAGAATGCGTCCGTAAAGTCAAAGATCTTTACAAATACGATTTACTCAGAGCAAACAAATCTACCATGGCTTGGGGATTGGAAGTTAGACCTCCTTTCTTGCATAAGGCGTTCATCGAGTATGCTATGTCGATCGATCCTAACGATAAAGTCCCTAGGAACTTCCCGAAAAACATAGAAAAGTACATCCTCAGAGCAGCCTTCGACGATAAAAGCAAACCTTACTTACCTTCAGACGTTCTATGGCGACAAAAGGAGCAATTTTCAGATGGTGTCGGGTATCTTTGGAGAGATTCCATCACTGCATATTGTGAGGCTGTGATTTCAGATAAGGAGTTTAACGACAGAGAAATTGTCTATGAAATTAACACTCCTCGTAATAAGGAACAATACTGGTACAGACAGTGTTTCGAAGAGCATTTCCCAACGAAAGAAGCAGCCCTTACTGTACCTTACGCGTTGAGTATCGCTTGTTCAACTGAAAAGGCCTTAGAATGGTGCGAAAGTTTCAAGAAGAATACCGATGAATCAGGCAGAGCTGTCTTAGGAATTCACACGCAATCGGAGCTCCTTAAGGGTACTTCTAATGACCACGAGACTATTTCCAAGAGTGTTAAGAATTGAAAGCAAACAAAACAACATTAAGAAATAGCACGCAAAATATCTCTCTATTTCGATGCCTCCTTTTTGAACAAATCCAAATGCAGATGTTCAAATCTCATAACGAAATAAAAAGATAATGTTCTAGATTTATTCTATTTTTCAAGTCGGTGTATTTACCTACAAAACGTGTGTGTGTGCTTTTTAATCTTAAAATCTTCTCAGTATCTTGTTTATCGGGGGTATTAAAATGCTAACAGAGTTGAGAAAGTATAAAAAGATTAAAAATCTGTGATAATTTGCAATATTAAATAGATGAAATTGTCGTCCCTAATCGAAATATTTTAATCAATAAAACAAATCGATTATCTCTCTTCTTCACAACTCCGCTCCTAAAAATGACTGACTACTCCAAGTACACTAACTACCCTCAATCAGCTTATCTCTACAACAAACCTAAAGGATTTGCAACCAAGGCCATTCACGCTGGTTAAGAACCAGACAAAGTCCATGGATCAGTTAATATCCCTATTCATCTCAGTACAACTTTCGCCTAAAAAGCACCTACTGATTTCTACTCACAATATGAATATGCTAGAGGTGGTACCCCAACTAGAACAGCTTTCGAAGAATGCCTTGCTGCTTGTGAAAATGGCAAATTCGCTATTGCCTTCTCCTCTGGATGTGCTGCTATGGCTTGCGTCATTCACTCACTCCCCAAGGACTCTCATATCATCGTTTCTGACGATATTTATGGTGGTACCAACAGATACATGAGAAAATTTGCAGCTGAGAAATTCGGTTTCTAGATTGATTTCGTTGATCTCACTGATATCACCGCTTTCAAGGCAGCATTCAAGGCAAATACCTCCCTTGTCTGGATTGAGACTCCAACAAATCCTCTCGTCAAGTTAGTCGACATTGAGGTTCTCACTAAGACCACCAAAGAAGTTTCACCTTCTGTAATCTTCATTCAATTATACTAAATCCTTTAATAAACAAAAAAGGCTGTGGGGAGGGCAGATTTTGCTCTAATATCTTGTGGATTAATTAATTTTCGACAATTGGCAATGCCTTTAATAATTT
>Ga0302285_10001345_pt1 | contig 13577 bp, 3 predicted proteins | sample III_Fen_E2_2_FD_200455 | JGI IMG/M metagenome (GOLD analysis project Ga0302285, IMG submission 200455) | Peat permafrost microbial communities from Stordalen Mire near Abisko, Sweden - III_Fen_E2_2 | ecosystem: Environmental > Terrestrial > Soil > Wetlands > Permafrost | place: Sweden: Abisko...
ATTAAGAAGGTCTTTATGCCATTTTGAAAACGAGTGGTATCGTAGGTCAAATAAGGAAAAACATTTGTTCTATCTGTTGCTTAAATTAAAGTGCTTGACATCCATCCTTTTTGATTTTTCTTGAAATTTCTTGGAAAATGTATTGGTTACTAATCCTCACGTCATTATTGGCTGGGTGATTAATAGAATAGTGTGGGAGATTGATACATTGATGAATTAATTATTCGGGGAAATTTTCTAGGATTCTCTTAGTTTTGATACCACACACACACACACAGGTGGAGATATTTTCGTTCTCGTTTTTAAAGAAAACTATTTAAAATGGTGAATAAAATTAAGACAATAATGGAATTGAACAATGCTGAAAAAGGAAAAACAAATATGAATTTCAAATAGAACATTTTTTTCCAACAAAAAATATTATTTAATAGATTCTTTGTTGCTAATTATTAGACGAAATTATTTAAGAATTCAGTTGAATTTGAAAAAAATATTACAAATATTGGGTGATTCAAAATGAATAAATCAACAGGATACGAAGAGAGATGAACCATACATTCGCAATTCATTTTAGTTCTGTCATAGATACAAAAAATATGCTGATTTTAAAGCTGATTTTCTACCAAACAAATGCAAATTAGAATTCAAAATTCATAGTTCTGATAACAAAAATACATTTTGACTGAAATAATTGGTAAAAAGCAAAGATGAAATGACAATACTGAACACAAAGCATATAAAATAAAGTATGTGTGCGTGTGTGTATGCAATATGTGTTTTTGAAGTAGAAAATATGTCCGTAATCAAAGATGATCAATAAGAATATGGAGTGACTTGAATGTCTCAAAGACTTTCCTTCAATTCTTGTAGTACGAGAAGACTCTTGCTTTGAATTACTAGTAAGACTTTTCGAAATCAGTATGGTGAACGATAAAATCCTAAGTGTTAATTAAATCGGAGTTAATGGCAGTGTTCAGCTACTACTAGACTTTAGCGACAGTGGAATCAACAGAGACTTGACTGTGTTCTCTGGATGCTTCTAGCTTATGTCTGAATGAGTGAATGTTAGGAGGCATAATAAACAAACTATTCACAGAGCCATAAGATTCTTTGAGACTTCCAGCAAGGTCAAGTTCACTTGTTGAATATACAGGGATCTTTGATGTTTTACTAGCGTCATTTTACTGGTTTTTAGATCCAGCAAGCTAGAACATATTGGGGTGCTCGCTAACAAGTCGAGAAGCAAAGGCAGTCTTACCAATAGCTTAAGAGCCAGAGACAACCAAGGGAGTAATCTTTCTCATAAATATTCTGTTGTGTTTGTTTGTAGTTGTGGCGTTTTAGATTTTTAATTATTAATTTTTTTTTGATTATTTGAAATATTACCAAAAAATCTGTTCGTACAGCGGGATTTAAACCCATAATCTAGCAATACTTGAATGAAAGATTTTGGCACAAAGATTTTCTCACCCTACCCCCTTCTGAAATCATTAGATTCCTTGCGTTTGGTTTATAGCTTATTAATTATTAAACTGGTCTAGAAGATCTAGATTTCATAACAAAAAATGTAATTTTTTTTATTGAATTGTTTAACAAAAATAAACCATTTTTTTCCTCAATTTTACTACGAATAATCATATTTATTTTTGTTTTAAGAATCTCATTCTCAAATAATGCACTTGCTTTTTAACTCTTTCCAACTCTTTAAATTAGTTTTAAATGATTCCACAGAAACCTATGTGGATTATCTTAACAATTCTTAACATTTGTTAACAAAATTCATGACCGGATTTTTCCTTTGAATAACTTTAATTAATCTCACTTTTTTTTCTTTGTGCACTAAATTATTTCTAACATAGCAAACCCCCGAAAAAATGAAGCTACCTCTCGCTGATAAGAAAACATTCGCCACTTGGAGCACAATTTACTTTGCAGTTGTTGGGCTCATCTGCTTGGTGACATTTTTTATGGTCCCTTTACCTCCTTTGTCTCCGAGAATGCAAGCTGAAGTGGATGCAAAAGTGCTCCAAGAAAAACTAGATAAAATAGAATGCTGCGAAGTTATTTACGTTTATTCTTTCAATGCAGATAGCTACAAGTTCTCCCCAAACAGTCAAATGTAAGTGAATATTTTGAAGCAGCTCTTCATTAGTTATCCCTCTGCCTCTGAGATGGCATATAAAAATGCTAATTTTTTAACTTTGTTTGTTGTTTTCTTTTTTCTTGAAGCACAAGCGGATTTTATGATAAAACTAACGAGTAGCTATTGCTGACTGTGTCCTCAGGAGAAAAGACCGACACTCCTCTAGAAACAGCACAGCCAAACAGCAGCGCAGATACAAAACTAATGAATTACAGCACTATCAGCCATTAATTCAGCCAAGTCGAAGAGGTTCCAAGAAATATCATCTATTTCTTTGAATTTGAACCCACCAATAAAGGGATCATTAGATCACTCCCTTCAGTGTAAAACATAGCTCTTTAATAGCAATCAATGGAATCTGATTTTTTAATTCTTTTGGTGAATATTTTTTTTACTGTAAAGACCATCAGAAAGCTCCAGTTTTCATGATTATACATAGCAGTTATCCACACTTATTGGAGAGAAGCAAATCAAAGCAGTGTACTTATCTGTTATGAGGGATTAGAAATCGTTCTATGTTCTCGACTCTGAGAACACCCTCTACAATATCGATTCCAAAACCACTAAGATTCTTTCATACAATCAGGTAATTCATTTGTCAAGATGAAAAATTTTTTAGTAATTTGATTGGGTAGACAGACAATGATCAACGATGGAAGTTTTTTGCCATTTTTTCCTTTAAATATTATTGGATTTTGAACTTATTATTTTTGACAAAAATAGCAAGGGAGCTTAGAAGATTCGGAAGTTGCATAGATTGGTGTTATCAATCAATTACTCTTTGTTCTGGATAAAAAGTCTCACATTCATGTTATTAAACTTCAATCTGGAAAACTCCTTTAGTAAAAATATCTACAATGGATTAATATGTCTGTTTGAAATTCTTTTGAGTTTCTTGATGATAAATCCTATGTTTGGTTTCTTAGGTCAATAGATCTAGCAGACATCGTTCGCTTGGGATCTCTAGCGGAGAAGGAAGAAAAAATCAATCATCCTTCTATTCTCGCAGTTAACGAGATCGACAAAATGTAAAAAACTAAATAATAAACTCTTCTACTGTTATTTAGTGAATATCTTTTTTGCTAAAACTTGTGATGTCTTATTCATTGTTATGTTGGAATGCTAATAATTAAAGGTTGTATGTTTCTGGAGCGAATTGGAATGGAATCTATGGTTTTAGATTGAGAGAGCATCCTCGATTTTAAACTCTTGCAGAAGGGTAATCTCTCTGAGATCAAGGATATTATTGAAGCTGATCAAGACGACAAGAGTTGAATCCAGTTTCCTTAATAAAAATAAATTGCGATAACTCAATAATTCCAAAAGTAGCTAACTGTTTTTTGTTGTTATTTGTTGCATAAAAAAAATCTGCTGCAGAGAAAATATTTTCTTTTAAATAGCATTTAAAAATTATTCGCACTAACTTACATAACTGCACATAAAAAAAGTTAAATGAATAATCGCTTATTAATCCTTCATAGCAGTGGCAAGATGTTCTTGCAATCTGTCCACCAGATAATGACTAATGCTACATATACTGCTGGGTAGAACTTCTTGATACCTTTGAAGATCTCCATTGTAGAAAATGGCTTTTAAAATCCATGCATGTAATGAAACACGAAAATCAGTGCTAAGTAAGGGTAGTTAAACAGCTATTCATGTGGAAATGCTAGCAACAGAGCATGGAAACCTATCAAATTAAAGGTATTGTCAATAAATGAAACTAACAAGAAAGTATAATCTAGTTTTTTCTAATTATTTTTACTTGCAATGGCCACTGTCCACCAAGGCATGTAGTTCAGCTTATTAGTGTAATAGATTAACGGAAGAGATGCGACATGATGAGAAAGAAAAGCAAACCGACATGTCTCGAAGTAGCTGCCTTCAATGAATGTCAGCAGCAGATCTAAAATATAATAATAAAATGCGTAGAATGTCAGAGCTTTCTCGAAATAATAGCCTGGCTGCTTCTTGAAATTTGCACTTCCTTCATAAGATTGAATGTCTTTAATCGGGCGAAAGTATCTGTAGAATGTGAGAATCAGCAAAGGGATCTAATTGAAAAGATTAGACATTTAGAAGATTCAGGTAATTTTGAGGATAAGTCAATGAATTCTTGTTCTTTTTTCTTACCATTCCTGAGTTCGAGTAGGTCAGCCAGATAATATCATTGTAGTATCTCACTGTCTTGAGCCAACTGCCTTCAATGGGATTGATTGTAACACCAAATACTTCCATTATTTGAATCGCTAGAGTAATCTTGCCAGAGTATCTGAGAAGTAATAAAGAAAATTAAATTTTTTGTTCTGCGCGAAGATTATTTAAAAATCTCAAATTTCAAGTTAATTATTTTAGTTTGATGGGGATATGAGTAGTTTACAATGCTATTGGAATTTAAATAGTTTAAATCAACGTGGAAGAATGCATTTATTTCTCAAATGTGATCAACATGAAATCAAAAAAAAGATTAAAAATAATAATAGTGGTGCACCAATTAAATATGGCACATGTTTTTCTTGTAGAGGTTGATCATTATTTTAAGAATATTTGAATTAGCTTCTTGGAACAAAGTATTTAAGTTATTTTAAATATTAAAAGTAAACGAAAATAGGAAGAACTCATTTTCATTTTTTAAAGGAAAAATTATTGATCTTTTTGTAGATAAACTTAAGGCAGTCTTTTTGTTATTTTTCATGACAAAAATTGTTCTTAAATTTTGAGTTAATGCTTATTTTTTTTATTCTTAGCATAAATAGAACTACTGATTGATTATTGTTTTCTTTTTTGTTCAAAGAATTAGGCCACTTAATATCCTCCTTTTTATTTTCAGTTCTAAGAATCTTTCTTTATTACTGATGAACTTCATTTTGTTTATGCTATCAGACATATGGGAACTTCCCTAAGATGAACTCATTACCTCTAACCTCTAAACAATGCATTTTATATTTTTGTGGATCAGATTTTTGCTAGATTATTTATTAATTATGGTAATAATTAAAAATGATATTATAATAAAAGGACAATTCTGTTCTCAGATATAGCACTTTTGTTTGGGGAAGAGGGCGAAGGTTTCAGAATAGATAAATTGTTGGTTTATGATTTTTCTGGAATTATTTGCTCTTTTCCTGCTATTCTATTTATTCATTTTTCATTAATTATTTCATCATGAAGAAATAGACAAAGAAAGAAGAGGATTATTCCTTTTTCTGATGATTCTTGCTCAAAAAGCTGATCTTATGAAATCATCTTCATCAAATAATAAAATCTCTTAAAAATCAATAAAAAATAGTCAAATCATAAAAAAAATACAGCCTGCAAACTAATTATTTAATAATAACTAAAGGTCATTTTTGTAATCAAATGCCAAGAAGAACAAGTGGATTTAGTAGAAGAACTTCTTCACCTACAAGAAACACAGCTACAGCTTAGAAACCAACTTATCGATAAGCTCCTGCTCCTTCTTAGACTTAATCAAAGGGAGGGATGTTCTCAGGATTAGGAGGGATGATTATGTCAGGAATGGCATTTGGAGCTGGTTCGGAAATTGCCCACTCTGCTATTCGTTCTGTCACTGGATAATCATCACATAATACACAATCATCTGCTGAGTCTTAATAACAACAGTAATAATAATAGTATAACCAAACTCAATTATGTAGTGATGAAATGGGGAATTTTGCAACTTGTCTGAAGAGTTCATAATAGATTTCGATGTGTCAGCCATACCTTGATGTTTTAAAAGAGTGCTAGTCCCGAAACAATATTTCAAATTGAAGAAACAAACCGTATGTTATCTATTTATTCATCACAAGCAACAAAGCACAAAGATCAAAGAAGATTACTCTCAAAATGATCTTTCCGTTATTCTTATCTTATTTTTAAAATTTAACCTCATTTTAATTGTGTCTTCATCTTGAAGAAATATATATTTTTTTACATGTCTAATAACTCTTTTAAACAATTGCTTTCAAAATAGCTAAATATACTAGAATTGCATTGGATTACGATATTTGCTTTTGATTATTTGACAACAGAAGTAATATATTTCAAAAGAAAAAGGTAAATAATTAGCCTCTAATTCCTAATAATTTTTAGAAGATTTAAGAATCAAAAGGGTAATTATTGATTTCAAAAACGAAGGCAGACAAAGGATAGTAATGTCAAAGCAACTTCTCACAAACGAACGGGAATTAGAAATCAGAAAGAGAAACGAACCGCAATAGCAGCGCAACACCCCAGGCGAAAAGGATACTGATGGTGATGATACTTCAATTTCTTCTTCACAATCATCAGCTACTTCTTCTCAATAGACAAAAGTTGCACATAAAAACTAAAGCTAAATCGATTGGTTTGGAGTTGGCTTGCAGATACTAACAAATATCTTTCTGATCGGTGGAAATATTGCAGTCTACAAATATTTTATAAATCGATGGTTTCATGAAGATCGCCCATCTTTTCAGCTTATCGAAGGAATACCTTTAGAACCACTTGGACTAATTCTATTTGTTTTGTATGAGATTATTTTTCTTCTCGCTTTTCTGAGTTATCAGCTTGCTTCTCTATCTGATCCTGGATACATGACAGGGAAACTACCTGTTCCTACGAATTTGATGAGAGAGGAGTCTATTGAATATTGCAAGAGATGCACTGATAAAAAATGGAAACCAAAACGAGCACATCATTGTAAAACATGTAGAAAATGTGTTTATCGAATGGATCATCATTGTAACTGGATAAACAACTGCATTGGAATTAAAAACCAAAAATATTTCATTATTTTCTTGATCTACGCGTTCCTTATTAGCTTACTATCGATGATTTACTTAACTGCTAGTGCAATTCTCTTGTTTGTGTCTGTCCCGAAGGTGTTCGTTTTTCTCATGGAAATATCATGGCGTCATGCATTAGTAAATCAGAATTGTTTATTGAATTCTTTGAGACGAATAGCACTATTTTTTTAATATATTTTTTGCTGATTTAATTTTTCCTTTCTGCTAAGTGTGGTGTATTATGGCTCAGCAGTATTCTGTTTATGTACATGACAAGTGAGTTTTTAGGGGATTAAATTGACTCAATCACTGAAAACTCTTCAACTGTAGAATCCTACAAGCGTGTTGTTGGAATGCCAGACACATTCTGGAACAATGTTAGATAGGTTTTCGGAGATAACAGACTTACTTGGCTGCTACCAACGAAGCCAGCAGTGAATTGCAATTATCTTGAGATGCTCTATTCAACACAGCAGATTGAGTATATAAACAGTGAAAATGCAGGGTTTATTGAGACCATCTTCGAAGATAAAACTGATGAGCTTTATGATGAAATAGTCAAATATAAAGTCGTATGAAGAATCAATAAAAACACTTATGATTCAACACTTTAAAACACTATTTTTCCTTTCTTTTTAATTTACCTCCATGATTGGCAGTACTCATGATGTTCTGTGTTGTTTCAAAATTGTTCTTTTTAGAATATTTTTCTTTTGAGTTTTAACTCAAATTATCTTCTCTTTAATGGTTAAACAGCCTGTGAAAATGAGGCAATAATGATTAGAGGTTGTATTGTGAATTTATAATTTTTGCTTAAAAGTGGTGGTTAACTCCTAGCATTCAAGCTTAGGATCATCCTATGGATATTATTCCCTGCTAAATATATCTATCTAAATATTAAATTATCCATCTATGATTGATTATTACTTGTTTTATTTGAAATTTTGTATTATTACTCCAAAGTTGATTCATTTTATGAATCTAACGATGATGAGATTAAAAACTGAAAATCATGGGGTACAAAAATCAAATTTATATAAGTCTATTGCTTCATGGTGAGGGCTCATATGTAATTGGTTGGGAAGAAGGGAGGATCAACTAACTTAAGGCAAGAAGAGAGAAAGAGAGAGGAAGATAAAGAGCAGAATGAGCAGAACTTTGAAAGAAAACAAAAAGCTACATTAAATCAACACCTGCCAGAAAAGAGTTTAGTTGTTAATTTGTGTTTTTAATGAATGGCATTCTCCTATTGCTAATCATTTTATTTGAATTATTCATCGAAGAGTGGGAAAATTTATTCTTTCCTTTTGTTTAACAAATCTAAATAACTTTTATTCGAAAATTTCCTTCAATTTATGAAGCTTAAAATCATTTTGAATTTATGCAATGCTCCTAATGATTTTCCTGTTAAGATTTTTGAATTCAATTAATTGTAGCACACTATGCATGAATATCTCATATTAGAATTATACTTGCTGGACATCAGATGAAATATCGTTTAATAAAAATATTTTGATTTCGATTTTTCAGATGGAATAGGATAACCAATCAGAGAAACTCACCTATTTTTAAATCTTGCAGTAGGAATGCACTTTAAAGGAGCTAAACTGCAACATCCAAGATCACACAAATCATAACAAAAATGGTTTATTAGAAGAATCCAAAGAATAACAATAGTCACAGCAAGAATTTTCTCCAATGTTACTTTTCCTAACACATATGGCAGATGAAGAAGGAAATTAAGCCTTGAAGTTATTTGATTCTTAAGGAATATTCCTTGATTTTGTTAAAATCGAAGAAACTAATGAAAATCTACTGACACTTCAAAAACTCACTGATAATTTTAGTGATTAGTTAGAACCAATTTGTCTAAAAGTAACCAATCACAGCTTAATTACTGAGCTATTAGAAGGCACACATGAACTCACTGTAGGCCATTGTATCAGTTCCTTCACTCCAATCAATCTAAATGACGAAAAACGATCCTCATATTTACTTGATAATCTCCAAGTACAATCATGGAAAGATTACAAGTAGTTTGAGGGACTCCATAATACCTTGAAAAAACTGCTTATTCGTTAATAAATATCACCGATAGTTGAATAATTAAAGAAAAAAGATCATCGACCACATGCAATGGTTTCTTCTCAAAAGACTACACTTGGATTTCTGAAATCAACCTAGTTGTAAAAGAATAGAATACTTTTGCTAAGAAAGCCTCTTGACATTTATGAGGAGGACATCAGCAGTGCAACACATTCATCTGTGTTCTATGATCACCGATTAAAACGAAGACTCCCTGTGAAATTCGATTTCAAAAATAAAAAAGACTTTTGTCGAAATAGCGAGTAAAGTAATTTCAGTCTGCCAAAAGAAACACTGGGAAAGGCTAAGGCAGCAACTGTGTTGTCTTAGAATCCAAATAAGATAAAGAAATAGCTTTCAAGCTAGATAAGTTAGCAATAAGGATAGTAGGAATAATCGAAGATTTAATGGGTAACACCAACTAAGCGTAAAAGAACTTTTAGAAAAGAAGAAGAAGAGGAAGAAGAAGAAAGAGGTGAAGGAGATAAAATGGACTAGAAATAAGCAAAGCCGTTAGAAATTAAGGGTGAATAGTAATCTGCAAAACAAAAAAATTCTAAGGAACTCTAGTTTTAGCAGTCAATTATCGGGTATGAAGATTATTGTGAGTAGGAAAGTGGAGAAAGTAAAGATTTTTATGATTAGGAGCTTGAGTAAGAACACGAAGAAACAGCAACTTCAGGTTAGCCTTCTTTCTTCTTAAAACTCAAAGAAGGGAAGCAAAAGAGGATGCTAAAGAACTAACAACTCACGATAGAAGAATTAGATCAATTATCGAAAAAGAAAAAGAATAGAAAGAAAATGAATAAAGATGGTTCAACAAAGGGATCAAAGGGGAGATGGCATGTTGATTAACAGCATACTAATGGTGTTTATAATAACGATTTATCAATGCAATTGAATGATAAAGTAAGAGGTAAATATGTTATTACAGTAGACTAATAAAAAAGGAAAAAACTCAAAGGACTACCAAACCGAGATTATTTTATTATATCAGATGAAGAGCAAGAAAGGAAGATTGATTACTTTAAATTGCTTGGTCAGAAATTCTAGCTACAATAACTGCAATTACCAGAATAGAAACTACGAATTAGAAAATAATAGATTCTATCGAATCTTAAATAAGAATCAGATTGTTTGAAAAATAAGGTTGAGGATATATCGATGGTTTAACAATTAGAAGGAGCTACAATCAAGGAAAAAATTAAAGATGAAAGAGGATCAGATGAAGAGGGAAAAATAAAAAGCAGAGTTTAAAAATATCAGCTGAAAGAATAGTAGTTAAACTGTAAAGAAGCATTTAACTTTTAAAACAACTAGCTACTTGAACAAAATGTGATAAAGAGTGAATGCAGTATCAAAGAAGAATGTATGTGATGTGATTTAAGGATTCTGAAAAATTTCAACAGGCACTATCATCTCACAAATAGAATTACAACAATAACAAAAAAGGTAGGTTATTTGAGTTATTTTGGTTTGTATAAATATCTTTAAATCATGTTCGATTGATTGTTTTTGTCAATGTTTTGCTAGTTTTTTCTTCTATTAACCAATTACTTTTCATTCTGACAAATTGAGTGATGAGGAGAGATTGAGAATTATTTCTTTATTTGCTTTAATTATTTTTGTTATTTTTTTGTAAGATTCCTTTTTTTGTTGCTAATATCTTGACGTTCTTCAGGCTTCTCTAAATAAATAGAGTTGATTTGAAAGTTTAAGGAAAATATCAGGAAAAACTTAAGTGCTAATTCTTATTGATTTATTTTGGTATCATGTCTGTTTTCTTCTTGCTTAAATTCTTTGAATTACCATATCACCATCATAGGTACTCCTCAAGTGTTTTTGTATCTCATAATCTGAGATCTTCTATTCTTTATTTTCTGGTAAAATATTTCAATCACCATCTTTAATCTGTTCAAATTAAGTTAATCAAAAAATTAGTTTTTTAAAAAAAAACATAACAATAATTGAAATCAAAACTGATAATTACGATATCATCGAACTGTTCTGTGTAAAGAAGATTCTTGAGGAATTTTATCTCATCTACGAGTGCACGCTTTTCATGCTCCCAATTCAACTCTCTCGTCTTGTATCCAGTTAGAAGCTTACTCGTTCGCAGAAAAGTCTTTTATAATCGCTCACTGAATTGCTAACTACCATTGCTTTACTCACCTTCTTGCATGTCTTCTTAGATCTTCATGAGTTTATTCTCACTGCCAAAAGAGAAAAAGTACGAAAATGTTTTTGTTTTATCATTTTTAAGAAAAATAACCGTAAATCATTAATTATTTTCAAAAATATTTACGCATTTTTGAGACTACTATTCAAGACATTTAAATTATTCTATGAATTGTTTGATGGTGAAGGGACATGATTGTTCAATTAGTTGCTATTCGGAGTGAATTATTCAGCTCCATGGAGGAATTAATAAAGATAATTTTAGTAAAAAGGATTAGCTGCAACAGGATGATTACTGGATCTTGCGGAATTGGAGTGATTCACAGCAGAAGCGCTTTGGTTATTTGGATTCAACTAAGAATGATGTAAATTGAAAGTGTTTCCGGCTTGTAGGGAAGTTGTATTAACAGTGTGAGAATGAAGAAGTTAAGAATTTTTAGAACTAACCGATCCACTGTCAAAGTAGAATTTCTTTTATTGTTAATCTCTTTATCCATTTCCGATATGACTTGGAGTGTGAAATGGAGGATGCTGTGATAGGTTATTTTTAGAGGAATTCGGCACTGATTGGGATATCGTATTTGCAGAGGGAACTTCCTCAAGTTCAGGGGGACGCAACTTCTTGAAAAAAGCCTTTTTTGTCTGTGTTTAGTGATATTAATTTGTTAGAGGTCTCGATGATGGGGAACCTTTTTTAGCTGTCCTGTTGAGAACTCCCTTTGCGGTAGCTGATGATGATTGTTAACCCTCAGGTGAGACTGATTTAGGTTTTTTTGAAACTGTACTGTTTTTTCTTGTGTTGTATTCTTTGGAAGGAAGAGGCTGATTAAGAGGAGAGCAGTGTCCTTCTTATTTCGAATTGAGTAAATTTATTATTCGTTCTTTGGAGTTATCATGCTTTTGAGATTCAACGTGACTTGGATTACTAATTCTAGTATTCCCTCCGTTAAGAAGGTATCCTACTTGGGCCTTTGCAGTTGATGGTTTCTTTTTCAGAACAGAAGGAACAGCAGCAGCAGATAAATATTATTATTATTTGTTTTCAGCTGCTGATGGTGATACCCCGCTTCTACTATTTAGCGCACTTATGTTGCTGGAACTACTCTTTTACTAAACAATTATTTTTGTTAAATGTTCTTATTCTGGTGAAAGCGATTCACGTTTTTCAGGAGATAGTTTTTTACTCTTGAGGAGTGCATTTAAGTGCGGCGAAAACGAGTAGAGTTGTTTTTCTCTAGTCGATCGTTCATGCGCTTGCTGCAGGATTGTTTGAATATTTTTAGGTTCCTTTGGGCTCAAAGCGTAATGAGTTGAAGATCCACTGTGTATTTACTGCGTTTTGCTATTACTGTTAGTTAATCCAAGTGGTTTTTCTTGGAAATAGAGTAGATTTTTTGAATTGCTTGATGGAGATTTTTTACTCAGATACTATTATGATTAGTGATGAGCATAGCTGCCAGTTTATTGGAAATTGATGTTTTAATTGTTTTCGACATTTTGAGGGGATTTTTTCCTTGTCAAAGAAGAAGAAACAAACAATATTACTAAATGTTATCTAAGATCCATTTATTTTCTTCTAAAAAATAACACAAATTGTATTTTTTGTTATTTTAATATTACCTCCTCCCGAATTCCCCGACTGCAAAATCTAGAGAATTTCCAGAGCTTTTCGAAGATACTAGCTTCTTAGATTCATTCTTTGATGTTAGCAAGCTAATAAGTTTATTCTTTATGTCTTGATTTCCTTCATACGATTAATGGAAATATCTTTCTCCTTCTTCACCATCTCCTCCATGCGATTATTTCTGCTCTTATTGCTAGTAAACATATGATCTCATTTCATAATTCTACCCATCTTTTCTAGCTAAACTATTGCTATTTGGACTGTTGTTTGAAATGTGTCTTTCCCCGTAAATTCGATCAGGAGAAAACCCACTTGCAATCCCTAACTGACATAGTCTATTGTCAGACAACTTACGCGAATGATTTAATGCAGATGCTAGTGCAGACGCAGATGCTGAAGCTTAAGTTGCAGCAGCAGTAACAACAACTACTTCTTTCTTTCCTTCTTTCTTAGTTTTTATTTTTTTCTTCGCTGTTAAAGGAGTTTACACTCCTGGTATTTATCTATTGTTCACTGGAGAATTCAATGCACGCTTTCCTGACAAAATCATTGACTGCTTAACTGCACAAAACTTTCTCTCAGTCCTAATCTAACCCTTCAACTTATGAAGAGCACCTCTATTGGTGATTTTCCTTTGGCTTTATGAATTGTCCCCCTCTGCTGTGCCTCTTCAATCAGGCGGCAAGTAGAAACGAGACTATTGCAACGGATTTATCTTTCGATTTAGTTTCTACTTTTTGTTTTTTTCGAAGTTCAATTTAAAAAGAAGATTTGCTTA
>Ga0302285_10001348_pt1 | contig 13568 bp, 16 predicted proteins | sample III_Fen_E2_2_FD_200455 | JGI IMG/M metagenome (GOLD analysis project Ga0302285, IMG submission 200455) | Peat permafrost microbial communities from Stordalen Mire near Abisko, Sweden - III_Fen_E2_2 | ecosystem: Environmental > Terrestrial > Soil > Wetlands > Permafrost | place: Sweden: Abisko...
CGATTCATCACTGTAGTCAGGCTGCAAATGTAGGATACTATCCTGACGTTAGTGAAGCGATGCTATGTTGGACTTTCGGAGTATTTAGTAGCATTCGTACCAAGTTCAGTGAAAATAACGAATCCAAATAATGTTGAGAATATCTACAGAGACACAGCAGTGTTGCAAGAATCGAAAAAAAAGAGGGGAGACAATGAAGATGCATTGATAGGGTTGTTCTTGATTGATCTTGTGAAAACATAAAACGATCAAGAGTTTGTTTATTCAGTGAATCCGATGAATTTTATTAACATGATATTGTCGACTTTTGAGAAAGCACTGGAAGAGATATCTAAGATCCCTGATCTTGAGCCTAAAATAGTCTAAGAGTTGCATAAATCTGTTAAAGCTGAAACTTACATTAAAACACCTATGAAACCTCGAGAGAGACCTGCAACACCTGATCCTTCAGCGCGTCCTATGAAATTTCCCGATGAAAATAAATGGATATGGGATCTTCTGGATAATCTCAGAGTTTAGCTAATTGAAGGGATTAAACCTCTTGATTAATACATCGAAGCGTTCAATGAATTCAAGGATGTTCTGAGAATGGATCCAGATGAAGTAATCAGACTAATCGAAGCTGAAGAAACACCTTGGGAGGTTGATAAAATTGTTGAAGAAATTGAGAGCGTCAAAAATAGAGAAAAAGAACTCAGATCGAAGATACCTTTATCAATGCATGTATCGTTCTTCTAGATCTAAACTAACGAGATCCTAGGGTATCTATGTGAGAAATACTACTCTCTGCAGAAGAATCTAATCGAGATGATAGCGAAAAAAGCAAAATAATCGACTTAGAATATCTTGAATTCGTTCATTGCGATCTAGAAAAAAGTCAATGAAACACCTCAGAACATCGAAGAGCTCACAGAACTCAAAGAATACATGCAGAATGTCCCTATGGAGCTTGACAAAATCAAAGTGGAAATGAGCAAATGCTTTGATGTCTATGCTACGCTTGATGGGTTTGGATATAGGTTTTCGAAGCACGATTTGGATTAGAAATGGACGATATTTGGATCACCCAAGGACACTCTTGATATGATAACAAAAAAGTAAGATAAAAAAAAGAATAATTTGATTTTTGTGTCTTTTTGATACTTTTGTTTGATTCAATATTTAATCTCATTTTTTGTTAGAGTAAAAGATCAAGAAAAGGACAAGGTGAAATTCTTGGAAGAAATGAAACTGCATTAGGTTGACTTCAAGGATCAAGTCGATAACTTAGAGAGAACTATTTTGAACTTCAATCAATACAATGACATCACATAGCATGAATAAGTCTCTTAAACAGCTCAGAATATCATTAAGCAAGTCAAGGAATTCTAGGACGAAGCTAGAAAATTCAACAGCAGGGAAGGATTATTTGATATGGAATCCACTGGGTATGATCAAATCAACAGCATGGAGAAGGAGTTTATCCCATATTAGAATCTGTGGATAACTGGAGATTAATGGTATAAGAATTTAGAATCGTGGCTGCATGGTGATTGGGAATCTTTGGATGCTGTGGCAGCTGAGAAGTTTGTAGATGATGCAATTTAGTTACTGAACAAGGCGATTAGAAGCTTTAAGGATAGGAAGATTGAGACAATCATGGCGATTGCGCAGAAAATTAAAGTAATGTTTTGGTTCTATTGGAAAAGTGAATATATTAATATTTTCTTTTGTTTTTGCAGTCTGAGATCGAACATTTTAAGCCTAAAGTACCTTTGATGGTTGCATTAAGACAAAAAGGCATGTAAGATAGACACTGGAGCGAAATCACTAAAAGAATGGGATTCGATGTGAAACCAAATGTAGAATTTACATTCACGAAGGCTCTTGAAATGGGTTTGATGAAGGAAGTCGATTTCTGCGTTGAAGTTGGAGAAAGAGCTGCGAAAGTAAGATAATCATGAACTTTAGCTTGTGGATTTGCTTTGAACTCCTTCTAATCTTGTTATTTTGATCTTTTCAGGAATTCTAAATTGAGAATATGCTGAAGGAGATGAAGGGTATTTGGGAGACTGTTGATTTCTAGTTTAAAGAATACAAGACCAGCTACATTATTAGAGGCTATGATGAGATCTAAATTATCCTCGACGATCACATTGTTAACTCCTAGAATTTACAGTTCTCTCCGTTTAAGAAACCCTTCGAACAAGAAATCATCGAATGGAACGATTAACTGAAAATCATGTCAGATGTCCTTGAAGAATGGGCAAAGTGCTAAGGACAATGGATGTAAAAAATTGCAACTATTTCAAGAATAAATTGATTTATTCTATTGTTTTTTTCATATTGTTAAACAATTTTTGTTTGTTAAAACAAGGTATCTCCAGCCGATTTTCGATTCTCCGGATATTGCAAAGTAGCTTCCAGCTGAGACCAAGAAATTCAAGACTGTGGATAGCACTTGGAAGCATACAATGAATCAAGCTAAGACAGTAGTTAATGTCTTGAAAGTATGCTGTGGAGAGAGTTTACTGGAGAGACTGCAAGAAGCAAACAAAAACCTCGAAATCATTCAAAAGGAGTTGAATAATTATCTGGAGAAAAAAAGGGAAATATTTGCTCGTTTTTATTTCTTATCAAATGACGATTTACTTGAGATTCTGTCGCAAACTAAAGAGCCAACTGCAGTGCAGCCTCATTTGAAAAAAGTCTTCGAGAACATCAACGAAATTGAGTTTGATGATTCCAAAAAAATCAAGGCTATGATGTCAGCTGAAAAAGAAAAAGTTGCATTTGTTGAAGATGTCGATCCAAAGAGTAAAAATGTAGAGAATTGGATGAATGAGCTAGAGTAGATGATGTGCAAGTCGATAAGGTATGCACTCAATCACTCTGTTGTAGATTACCCGACTTAAAAAAGAACCTAATGGACATTGTCGCATCCAGGTATTTAGAAAATTAGGAGGAAAAATTATTTGATTTGTAATATTTTGAATTAATATTTTTTCCTTTCTGCAATGAATGCAAGGTTAATGCATTTTGAATGGATCTTAATTGATATGGACATCTGAGGTGGAGGCATCTTTCAAGGACGGAGTCAAAGGAGTACATACTTACTGGGATAAATTAGATATTTACTTGAAAGACCTTGTCGAGCTCGTTAGGTAGAAGCTCACGAAGTAACAAATGGTCACACTGAATGCTCTAATCGTGCTGGATGTCCACGCAAAGGATGTCGTAGAGAATCTCTGGAAAAACAATGTTTCTGAAATCGCTGCTTTTGAGTGGATCTCGCAGCTTCGATACTACTGGGAAAACGATGATTGCTATGTCAAATGCATTCAAACTGCTTTCCCTTATGGCTACGAGTATCTAGGTAACACTTTGAGATTGGTGATTACCCCGCTGACAGATAAATGTTACATGACACTGATGGGTGCGTTGAAACTGAATCTTGGTGGTGCACCTGCTGGACCAGCAGGAACAGGAAAAACAGAATCCGTTAAGGATTTAGCTAAAGGTTTAGCTAAGTAATGCGTTGTGTTCAACTGCTCAGATAGCATGGACTACATCATGGTTGGAAAGTTCTTCAAAGGTTTAGCTAGTGCAGGTGCTTGGTGCTGCTTCGATGAATTTAACAGAATTAACATTGAGGTTCTTTCAGTTATTGCACAGCAGCTCCTGATTCTCTTCGGTGAGAAAGCAAAAGGCACACCTGCGATTGACTTCGAGGGGTCCGTAATTAAAATCAAGCCAACTTTCTGTGTGTTCATCACGATGAATCCAGGTTATGCCGGAAGAACAGAATTACCTGATAATCTCAAAGCGCTGTTTAGACCAGTGGCTATGATGGTGCCTGATTATGCTATGATTGGAGAGATTATGCTTTACAGCTTTGGATTCACAAAAGGTAGAGATTTAGCTAAGAAAATGGTAGCAACATTTAAGTTGTCTTCAGAATAACTTTCTTCATAAGACCATTATGATTACGGTATGAGGGCAGTGCGATCGGTTATCAACGCTGCAGGTCTTCTCAAAGCTGCAACTCCCGATATGGACGAAGCACAGCTACTGCTTAGAGCACTCCGTGATGTGAATGTGCCTAAATTCTTGAAAGACGATTTGCCACTGTTTGAGAATATTATGTTAGATTTATTCCCTGGAATTGAAAAACCTCAAGTCGAATATGGTAATCTACTCGGTGCTATTGATTCTAAATGCAGAGATTAAGGTCTACAGCCAGCTTAATCGTTTATTGCAAAGATCATCTAACTCTACGATACCACATAAGTCAGACATGGACTCATGATTGTCGGACCAACGGGAGGTGGAAAAACATCGAATTATAAAGTTCTTCAAGCTGCCATGACATCCCTAGCCGATTAAGGTTATTCAAAAGTCAATGTGCATGTCCTCAATCCTAAAAGTATTACGATGGGATAGCTCTATGGGTAATTCAATGAGCAGACACACGAATGGACTGATGGTAAAAATTTTTATACTTTTTTCATTTTGAAAAAAAATAATTGTTTAATTACAAATTCATAGGTATTTTGGCTTACCGTGTGCGTGAATGCTGTCGTGATTAATCGATTGAGAAGCATTGGGTGATGTTCGATGGCCCTGTAGATGCACTTTGGATTGAATCGATGAATACAGTTTTAGATGACAATAAAAAGTTATGCCTCAATAGTGGGTAGATTCTCACACTCACTCCGCACATGACAATGATGTTTGAAGTAATACCATACCATTAGCGAAAATAACTAAATTAAACTCATTTACAGAAAAGTAATTGCTATTTTGAATTTCCTTAACACAGGTGGAAGACTTAACAGTTGCCAGTCCTGCAACGGTGAGTAGATGTGGTATGATCTACATGGAGCCTGAGTCGCTAGGTGTTAATCCACTGATTACTTCATGGATGCAAAAGATACCTAAGAATATCGATTCATTTGGGAAAATTAAGAGTAAACTTTAAGCTCTATTCACTGCATATATTGAAGATACATTATGGTTCTTGCGAAGAAACGTAATAGAACCAGTCGTAACAATGAATAACAATTTAATCCAGTCTCAAATGCGCTTGATAATGTGTTTCCTGAGACCTTACGAAGAAACTGATGTGAAGAGAATTGCAGAAGAAGATCTGCAAGCATTAGAGTGTGTTATTGAGTCGCTTTTTGTGTTTACTTTGATCTGGTCTATTGGCTGCACAGGTGACTACGATGGAAGAGTTAAATTTGACTCTTATCTGAAGGACAAGATAAAGGAAATATCTCCTTCTGTGAATTTCCCTTCTGAAGGAACTATCTACGAATATGAGTTCAATATCCAAACGAAAAGTTTCATCAAATGGAGTGATCGAAATACTGGGTTCTAAATCGACTAGAAGGCATAGTATCATGAGATTATGATTCCAACTTAAGATTCAACGAGAAATACATCAATCATGAAGCTTCTGCTGGAAAACTCTTTCCATGTTCTCACACCAGGACCCACAGGTAGAAGAACATACACTTTTATTGAGTTTAGATCAGTTAATTACAACTTTTTATTTAACCTATTTGCTAGGTACTGGTAAATCTCTGAATATCTTCACACAGCTCAGCCAAATGGGTGAAAATTTCCAGTACATTTCCATCACTTTCTCAGCACAAACAAGTGCAAATCAAACCCAAGACACTATCGATGGCAAAATGGATAAAAGAAGAAAAGGTGTCTATGGACCACCAATCGGAAAAAAATGCATTATCTTCGTGGATGATCTCAACATGCCTAAGAAAGAAGAATATGGAGCTCAACCACCTATCGAACTCATTAGATAATACCTTGATCATAAAGGATGGTATAATAGGAAGGATTTGCTCTACATGAAAATGGAAGATGTGATAATTTTATCTGCTATGGGACCTCCAGGTGGTGGTAGAACCTTCATAACAAATCGTGTTGTGAGACACTTTAACATAATTAGTTACACGGAGTTAGACTAAAACACAATCGAGGAGATATTCTAGACATTAGTCAGTTTCTTCTTTAAGAAATTTAGTGAAGAAATTAGAGATAATCTCTCCAAACTCGTTGATAGCGCGTTGCTCGTGTATAATCAAATCAAAATAGATCTGCTTCCAACACCTTCGAAATCGCACTATACATTTAACCTCAGAGATATCTGGAAAGTCTTCCAAGGAGTCTGCTGCATTGTACCAAAATACTGCCCTGATCTCAAGAATCTTATGAGGGTGTTTTATCATGAAAATATGAGAGTATTCCACGATCGATGCACAACTGAAGCGGATAGGAAATATCTTCATGGATTGGTAGCGGGTTAGTTCGGGACATTTGGCTTGAAAGAATCAGATATTATTGATACTGAACGTGTTATTTATGGGGATTTCATGGGCGGACGTGAATCTGATTTGCGTTTCTATTAATAAATCGGTGATTTAACACTCTTACTAGATAAAATGGACAGCTATTAGGAGGAGTACAACAATGATACTTCATTTGTATTCGGTGGATAGAAGAAATCCATGAAATTAGTGATGTTTTTAGATGCTTGCGAGCATATTGCGAGAATAGCTAGAATTATCAGATAGCCAAGTGGCAATGCTTTGATTTTAGGTGTCGGAGGTTCAGGCAGATAGTCGTTGAGCAGAATGGCAACGTTCATAACAAACTATAAGATTTTCTAAATTGAAGTGATTAAAAACTACAACATGCGAAGCTGGAGAGACGATATTAAAAAAGTGTTGCTGTACGCTGGACTCGAGAATAAACCAATTTCTTTCTTGTTCTGCGATACGCAAATTATAAAGGAACAAATGATGGAGGATATTAATAATATTCTGAACTCAGGTGATGTCACTGGAATCTATCAAGAAAAGGTAATCAAATTAATTTTTTTAAAATCAAAAACACAAAAGGTTTTATGCTCTAATTCTAAAAACTTTTTGTTTATTACAGGATTACGAAGATATAATGGCAGCATGCAAAGCAGAATGCATCAAGAAACAACTTCCTGCTACGAAAATGAATATCTTCACAATTTATTTAAGTCGAGTTAGGAAGAATATTCACTTGATTATTGCGATGTCTCCTTTGGGAACAGCGTTCACTACACGCTTGAGAATGTTCCCGTCTCTTGTGAATTGCTGTACGATTGATTGGTTCACTGAATGGCCTGAAGAAGCACTGCTAGGTGTGGGTAAAGGATAGCTTATTGATTATGAAGAAGATCTACAGTTGGGAAATAGTATTGGTACTGTAGTAGAAATGTTCAAGATAATTCATAAATCGGTGGAAAAAGCATCTGTTAAATACTTTGAATCGCTTAGAAGATACAATTATGTGACGCCAACAAGTTATTTGGAGTTGCTCTCGACATTCAGAAAAGTGTTATCGTTCAAGAAGAAGGAAGTTTAGAAGAGTATCTCCCGTTTGAAATCTGGTTTGGATAAGCTCGAAGAAGCAAATAAATCTGTTGCGGAAATGAGAATTATTTTGAAAGATATGCAACCCTAGCTTGAGAAGGCTTCAGCTGAGACGGAGAAAATGATGCAGAAATTATCAGTCGATAAAGCTGAGGCTGATTCTACTTAGAAGATTGTTGCTGTTGAAGAAGCACAAGCAACTTAATAGGTACTTTTTGAATTAAATTATTAGACAAACATTTAGGCAATATTTTTGTAAACAATATTTTTAATTCATTTTAGGCAGCTGAGGCTTAGAAACTCGCTGAAGAAGCTGCTGCATCTGTCGCTGATGCGAATAGAATCTTAGCTGAAACCTTAGCAGAAGTGCAGAAATTGAAAAAGGAGCATTTAGTCGAAATCAAATCCTTAGGTTCACCTCCCACAGCTGTTAAAGTGACCCTCGGAGGTGTGGTTATTTTAAATCTAGATGCGATCAGGCAAAACGGTGGGTAAATCATCCAGACTGTAATAGAAGGTGCTATTGGAGGTAAGAAAGAAGAAAATTATTTCGAAACAGCGAAGAGATATCTGTTGAACGATTCGAAATAACTGCTCGATTTACTGATGGCGTATGATAAAGATTCGATTTCTGCTGCGACAATTAAAAAACTTGAAGAGAAGATTCTAAACTAACCTGAATTCACGTTAGCTTCAGTGGAGAGATGCTCCTTTGCAACGAAGTTTTTGTTCATGTGGGTCAAAGCGATGGTTGACTATTATAAAGTTTTCACTTAAACGTAGCCTCTGCGAGAGAAACTTGTTGAGATGAGGAGAATCGTGGAAGAAAAGACAAGAGATTTGAATGAAAAGAAGGATGCCTTAGCGAAGATTAACGCGAAGATATAATAACTTGAAGAGATGTTCGATTAGAAAATGAAACAAAAAGAAGAATTAACGAAGAAAATCGAAGAATGTGAGACAAAACTTGAAAGAGCTAAGAAACTCACTGATGGACTGTCAGAAGAGTCCGTCAGATGGGCGCATGATATCAAGACACTCACACATAAAGCTTCGTTAGTGCCAGCTCATTCTATTATCTCCGCAGGAATGGTGGCATATTCTGGGCCATTCACATCGACTTTCAGAACAGACATGGAATAAGATTGGGTGCTTCACTTAGCTCATTTGGACTTAGAGCATGACTCCAAAGTGTCCATGAGGTCGTTTTTAGGAGAACCTGTGAAGATTCAGCAGTGGAATATTAGTGGTTTACCTAAGGATGATACATCAATAGAGAATGGTATTATCATCGAATAAGGTAGAAGATGGCCGTTAATGATTGATCCGTAGACGCAAGCTAATAAATTCATAAAAAACATGGGTAAAGATCATACGGAAGGTATTGAAATTGTCAAGGCAAATGATACAAATATTATGAAAGTTATGGAGCTCTCTGTGCAATTCGGAAGATGGGTGTTGATCGAAAATGTCAGCACTGAGCTTGACCCGTCACTTGAGCCGATTCTTTAGCAGTAAGTCGTAAAATCAGGATCCGGTTTTTAAATTGTTATTGGTGATAAACCACTTGCGTTCTCGGAATAATTCAAACTGTTTTTAACTACAACTCTCCCAAATCCTCATTATCCACCTGAGACATTCGTGAAGGTTAGCATCATCAACTTCGCTATTACTCCAAGTGGGCTAGAAGAGTAAATGTTAGCTTAGATTGTCGCACTTGAGAATCCCACACTTTAATAAAAGAAAACAGAAATTGTCAAGAAAAACGCCGAAGACTAAAAATCGTTGATTAAAATTGAAGATTCTATCTTAAGCAGTCTCTCGGGGACAGGGGAAATAGCAGAGATTCTCATGGATGAGACACTCATAAATCAACTGTAAACTTCCAAGAAATTCGCTGCGGAAATTAATCAAAGAGTCAAGGATTCTAAAATAACTGAAGCCTAAATCGATGAAGCGAGAGAGAGTTACAGACCTGTAGCGTTTAGAACAGCTATTCTCTTCTTCTGCATAGTTGATCTTGCCTCTATCGATCCTATGTAAAATCAAACAAGAATTTATTAATTATTTTCGATTAATTTGAATGATTTTCCTAAATCCTTTCTTTTATGATTTTTTTGTTAGGTACTAATATTCGTTGCAGTGGTTCACAAATCTATTCGTTATGGGCGTTGAGAAAGCACCAGAATCAAACGAACTTGCGCAGAGGCTCTTGAATTTAAATCAGTATTTCACTTATTCTCTTTACGAGAATGTCTGCAGGTCGCTATTTGAAAAACACAAACTCATATTCTCCTTCATGCTCGCTGTGAAGATCTTGGAAGGAAGAAAAGAAATGGATGAAGTAGAATGGCGTTATTTCCTAGCTGGTCCTTCAGGTGAAGTTCATGTTCCTGCTAATCCAACTACTTGGATTTCTGAAAACGCTTGGCCAGATATTTTTAGATAATTCCATGGAATGAGTCTTCTAAGTAGTTACAAAGAAATAGATCAACATTTACTGCAACAATCCGACAAATGGAAAAATATCTTTGATTCCAACGCTGCATAAGATGAGCCACTACCTGATGAGTGGAATGACAAGCTTGATTCGTTCTAGAAGCTTATTGTTCTTAAATCGATTCGTCCAGATAAAGTAATTGCTGGAGTGCAGAATTGGATAACTGAGAAAATCGGTAGAGAATTTATCATTGTTCCGACATTTGATTTATCCAAATGCTACAAGGATTCGAATGTTGTGAGTCCCTTGATTTTCGTTCTCTCTTAAGGTTCCGATCCGATTGCTGATTTCCTTAAATTTGCAGAGGAAACGGAAATGACGAAGAAATACGATTCAATTTCTCTTGGACAAGGATAAGGTCCCAAAGCTGAACGACTCATCAAGGAATGTGCTTAGAGAGGATATTGGGCACTACTTTAGAACTGCCATCTTGCTATTTCGTGGATGTCAGAACTTGAAAGAATCGCTGAATCTCTCAATGAAAATATGCATTAAGATTTCAGGTATTTAAAAAAAAAAAGAGATTCATTTTTCGAAATAAAATCATTAATAATTTGTTTGATTTCTAATAGATTATGGCTGACAAGCATGCCAAGTAATAATTTCCCGATATCTGTGCTACAAAATGGAATTAAAATGACAATGGAACCTCCTTAAGGTCTCAGAGCTAATCTCCTGAGAACTTATAAAAATATCACTGAACAAGAACTTGCAGATTGTGCTAAACCCGGTGAATTTAAGAAACTTCTCTTTGGATTCTGTCTCTTCCATGCAATCATTCAAGATAGAAGGAAATTCGGAGCTATCGGGTGGAATATCGCTTATGAATTCACCAATGAAGATCTCAACGTCTGCAAGAAACAACTCAAAATGCTTCTTGATGAATATCCGAAGATTCCATACAAAGTCATTAATTTCCTTGGAGCTGAAATCAACTACGGAGGACGTGTCACAGATGATAAAGATGTCAGATTAATCAAAAGTATCCTCAAGCAATACATCAACCAAGAGGTAAAAACTAATCTTAATAGTTCAAATTTATTTTATTAAATTTTTAGTTAAAAAATATTTAATTATTTTTCCTTTATTTTTTGTAGTCTCTCGTTGATGGTTATAAGTATTCTGAATCTGGTACATATTAATCAATAGCCCCTGGAAGATTGGACGATTATATTCAGTACATCGAAGGATTCCCTTTGAATCCAGCTCCTGAAGCATTTGGAATGCACGACAATGCAGAAATAACTAACGCCTAAAATCAAACAATTAATCTGTTAGCAACAGTGCTAAGTTGCTAGCCAAGATCATCCAGTGGAACTGGTAAATCAAGAGACGAGATAATTGAAGAAATCGCACTTATGGTTGAGGGTAAACTTCCTTAAGTTTTCGATGTGGAAATCATTCAGAAAAAATATCCTACTCTTTACGAAGAATCCATGAACACTGTACTCATGCAAGAGCTGTTTAGATACAACAGGTTGCTATCAGTCATGCAAGATTCCTTGATGAATTTACAAAAAGGCCTAAAAGGACTTGTGGTTCTATCTGAAGAACTGGAAAAAATTGCAAATTCCCTCTATGATAATTAGGTACATTTTTTATCTTCTTTATTTGGTTTTTTGGACATATCAACAAAATATGTTAATTAATCTAGCTTATCTTAAACTTTAACTTTTAATCCCCCCACAGGTTCCAAGATTATGGGCAGATAAAGGATTCCTTTCTCTTAAACCGCTTTCCTCATGGACTACAGAGTTAAATGAACGAGTTGTGTTCATGCAAAATTGGATTGACAATGGTACACCAAAAGTCTTCTGGATATCCGGATTCTTCTTCCCCTAAGCGTTTATCACTGGCATGACATAGAACTATGCAAGAAAGAAAGTTATTGCAATCGACTAACTTATGTACGAATTCGACATTCTTGATACACTCACTTATTAGGAAATCACTGAAAAACCTGAATACGGTGTTTACATCTATGGCATTTTCCTAGAAGGTACCAGCTGGAACTTTAAGAAACACATCATTGATTAGCCTATCCCAAAGGAGCTCTTCTCAGATTTACCCTTAATGCATATTTTCCCAACTGTCGAAAAAGAAGCTGGAAAAACCGCCAAGTACAATTGCCCAATGTACAAAGTTGTTTCTAGACAAGGCACATTAAGCACGACTGGTCACAGCACAAATTTCGTTATGAACATTGAGCTTGCCTCAAGAGAGAAAGAAGACACTTGGATTAGAGCTGGGGTTGCTGCTTTCCTTTCTTTAAGATACTGAGATCAGAAAAATATAAATATGCGTAACCTAAGATTCTAGCCTCTTTTCTTGATTTCCCCAAGTCTTTTGTTACTCGTTTATCAAATCAATCTCTCTCTAATCGAAGATATGAAATTTCTCAGATAATCATTTAATAGATGTGGTTTTTAGGATAGCCAGGTTTTATCAGGTGAATGGGAGAAGGGTTTAATTAAAGGGATTTGTTTTTTGCAGATTATACATATGAAGAACTGTATCCCCCCTCCCCAGGAAAATTTTTCTGTTGGAGCCTTGATTTCAAAGTGGGAGCGTTTTGTGGCATAGCTTTAATAATTTTTATTTTTTTTATTAATTTTTTCTTATGAGTAGATTTCCAGAATGGAAAGAAGAAAAAAACACAATCTCCTAAATTCCTTTTTATCTTTATTTCCCTAATAGTTCCATAAATGTTAATTAAACTAAAATGAAAGCTTGAATGGAAAAGCATTTCCTTTTTAATTATGGGAAATCTTTTTAGTTTATTTTAATTTCGTTAGGAAAAAAAGATGATATTTTTGAATACCAAAAGATTTATGCTTTGAATAGAATTCCAGGATAAGTTGAGGATATATCCTTTTTGGTTGTAAGTAATTTAAGGAATTACCATCGTAGTTCCTTTACATAGAGTGATTTTTAATGTAAAATCTTGAAATATTCCTTTTTGAAGTTATTCCAAAAGCGATTTAGGTTACAAGTTTGCAAGGTGAAAAATTGATTTACATATGTCTTAATTTGTTTAATTTACATTGCTAGATGATCTATTTGCTAAATTGAGGTAGAAATGTAAGTAATTAAATACTTAGATTGAAATATGTCTTTTATTTACAACTCCTAAATCGCAAAATTAATCAATCCATTTTTTCAGTTTTTGAAGATATAATTTAAAAGGAACTCTCATAAATAGTGAGTTATGAATTCAGGTTATTGTTTAATTTTATCACGTGTAACTTTATCCTAAGGTATTGTTTACAAAAACTGGATTGTGAATCTCATAACCGAAACCAATTTTTAAGCAAAAAATGAACCGAAGATACTTTCAAATGATAGCCAGAAGATAAGTGCTTTCTAGCATCAGTAAAAAAGCCAAAATATTGCTGTAATTATTATTCTTATCTTCTATAGCGTTGGGTGCTCAGATTTTGCTCAAGCAGACAGTGATAAATTCAAGCACCTATTTTAGGGAGTAGACATATTTTGTGAATAATCTAAAGCGGTCGAAGGAGCTGATTTTAAGTACTGGCAGATTAATTTCGAAGTCCAGTAGCCAGTGCAAAAGATAGAGCTGAGCAAACTGAAATAAAGAAGCAATGCCATAATTTTAAGTGAAGGAGTATCTCATATTACATATTAATAAATTG
>Ga0302285_10001350_pt1 | contig 13566 bp, 12 predicted proteins | sample III_Fen_E2_2_FD_200455 | JGI IMG/M metagenome (GOLD analysis project Ga0302285, IMG submission 200455) | Peat permafrost microbial communities from Stordalen Mire near Abisko, Sweden - III_Fen_E2_2 | ecosystem: Environmental > Terrestrial > Soil > Wetlands > Permafrost | place: Sweden: Abisko...
GGCGGCGAAACCGCCAACCAACCCCCTCCAACTAAAAACTTTATAATAATTTGTCATTCTGAGCGAAGCGAAGAATCTAATATTTTTTCCCCGGACAACAGTAATATCGAATGCACCGTTGGTTTTGTCATCACCTAATTATAACCAATTGAACAAATGTACACGTTTGCAAATATAGTAACTGTAAAAATTATAATTATAAAAGTACAATATACTGATAATAAAATAGTTACAATTTTACTCAATTTTATAATTCATTGATATACAGACACATAAGCAATACAATAACATTTGAATTAAAAAAATACACTTTTTAGTATTATTAACTATTATTTGTCAAATACTCATACTTAGTATTATAGAATAATCAAAATATACTCTACATTTTTGCAACGTGATTACCAAAGCGCTCTTTGCTTATTGTACAAAGCCAATGAAAAATTCAAATTTTCAATTTCCTGAAGCAAGTAAATCCAGGTGAAATAATTCTGAAAACACAAGGGTCTTAAAAGAGTCATTTCCAACAGAAGATGATTCATTTCCAACAGAAGATGGCGCATTTCCAACAGAAAATGATGCATTTCCAACAGAAGATAGTGCATTTCCAACAGAAGATGGCGCATTTCCAACAGAAGATGACGCATTTCCAACAGAAGATGATGCATTTCCAACAGAAGATAGCGCATTTCCAACAGAAGATAAGGCATTTCCAACAGAAGATGGCGCATTTCCAACAGAAGATGACGCATTTCCAACAGAAGATAGCGCATTTCCAACATGAGACTGTCCAAAAAACTGTGTAAATAGGGTCTGTTCAATAAATTGTGTCACCACAGAAGGACGAAACAGGCTGTTGCCGGATAACTTCACGCGATTGAATAGTATGAATAATTTAATTGTCATATTTTAGATTCCGACCTCTCCCTAAATCTCTCTCACAAGGAGAGCGACTTGGTGTGTGCAACAAAGAAACTATACGACATTATTTTGTTCCGATTATTTCTATACAACGAAAAACAAAAAGGAATATTCAAAATAAGTATCTATTTATCAAAATGTTGAACTATAAATAAACAGTAAAAACATGGGTATAACTAAAGTAACGACAGATTTTTCGTCGAAGAATTATACCGACACGGAACTCAGCGTGCAAGTGGGTAACGTGATGGATAAGTTGACCGACAATCCGTACTTCACCAATCCCATCCCCTCACTAATGGAGATAAAGGCAACTCTAACGAGTTACAATACTTCGTTGGTAAAGGCTGAAAAGGGAAGTACGGAAGACAGGGTGATAAAAAGCAGCTTGCGTGCCAAACTGGAGGACTACATGAAAAACTTAAGCATGTATGTACAAATTACCAGTAAGGGCGACAGCGTAATTATCAGCAGTACCGGATTGGACGTAAACCGGAAGCCTTCGGCAGTGGGACCACTACCAAAGCCCGAAAACGTGATAGTAAAAATGGGCGATAACAAAGGAACAGTGTGGGTAAGCTGTGACTCGATATCGTCGGCCGCCTTTTATGAATTTGATTATGCCGAAGTAACAACCGATGGCATACTTAACTGGATTCATAAAACCTCTACGAAACACAAAATACTGATAGAAGGACTTACCAGCGGAAAACAATATGTGTTCCGGGTAGCAGGTGCAGCTTCCGACCCTTCGCGCGTATGGAGTGATCAGATTTCAAGCTTTGTAATATAAGTTTTTAGCGATAAATAATCAAACGATAAATAGATAGTTACTCCGGCGAAACCGCTCCGAAAATACCCGGGGCGGTTTTTCTGTATTAACTGAAACCCGCACCAATAAAGGGATTTATAAACTGTTTAAAATTTATTTAATTTATGCTTGGAAATGTTATTTCTATTTTGTAGATTTGCAAAATCTTTTTTCTTAATCGTACTATAGAATGAAAAATATCAAGCTCACCCTTACCCTGGTTACCCTTCTGTTTATTACGGGCTTTACACCCGAAAATTCCTTATCCAACGTATATATCTGCACCGGACCAAAATCCAAAGTCTATCACTCCAAAAGCAATTGCCGCGGAATGAATAACTGTAGTGAAAAAATAAAATCGATAACACTTGCTAAAGCTAAGAAAATGGGCAGAAGAGAGTGTAAGATTTGTTGGTGAGGATAGGATTTATAGTTTTTGGAGTAATTAAAATATAAGATATAAATGCGATATATGTTTAGTTAACTGGACGTATACATTTTCAGATAAAGATTATTAGTATTAGCATTCATTGTAAAATAACGACTACAAATTAAAAAGAAACTAACTAAAATCAGATATTATGGCAAACAACAAAATTAAGTATTATCCAGTTGGAAATGGAGATACATCGTTAATCACATTAAAAGACAATTCTACATTCCTTATTGATTGTAACATTCGTGAAGGTGAAAAAGATTCAAATAACAATCAGATCTATAATGTCAAAGAAGATTTGATAAAGAGCATTCAAAAAAGAGATAATAATCCATACGTTGATTTATTTGTTTTATCACATCCTGATCAAGACCATTGCAGAGGTTTTAAAAAGCACTTTTATCATGGAGATCCTACATATTATAATGCAACAAATAGAGAAAATGAAGAAATTATTATTGATGAAATTTGGGTAACATCCCTTCTATTTACACTTGATCAATCTGATGATGCCCATGCAGTCAGAAATGAAGTTAATAGAAGAAAACGGTTAACAGGAGCAGAAAGAGAAAAAAGAGGAAATCGTTTGAGATTAATTGGTTATGACGATGATGAAAAGTTTGAAAATGTAATAACCCATACTCCAGGTAATGAAGTAAATCAAATTAATGATATAACATATTCAAATTTCTCACTTTTTATACACGCTCCATTTAAGAAAGACTTAATCAAAAGTAAAGCTGAAGGAGATAAAAACTCATCAAGTGTAGTATTTCAAGCTAGATTTAAAGATAATGATAATGATCTTGATCATAAAACATTTGCAATATTTGGAGGGGATGCCGATCATTACAAATGGGACAAAATTATTAGTATATCTGAAGGCAATGACAATTCAAAATATTTAAAATGGGATTTGTTTCTTGCACCACATCATTGTTCATGGACATACTTCAACGATGTACCATATGAGAATGAAGGTAATAAATCACCTAAAGATTATTCCTTAAAACTTTTAAAAGAGTATAGAGAAACGAAAGGTAAAATAATTGCCTCTTGTAATAAAGTTATAGATGCAAAACCTAATCCTCCTCATTTTGCTGCAAAAACCGAATATGTAAAAACATTAGATTCATCGGATGATTTTTTTGAATTGGCAACGCTTCCAAAAGAATCAGCTCCTGAACCTATAGAATTTATTATAACAAACAATGGGATTACAAAATCTACAGATAAAGCGAAAGCTGCAATTACTTCTGGTGGAGCAGCAGGAGCGGCAAGTACAGTAGTAAAAAATGGCAAGCATGTTGTATAGTGATGATTTACTATTATATGAGGGTGAAGTATCTCTCTCAATTAAAGAAGCAATTGCAGAGATTCAAGAATTTCTGCAAATTGCCGACATCCAAATTTTTAAGTTCGATGATTTTAATATTGCCATTCCGATAGATTTAGGTATAAATCTACCATCAAAGGGAACGCATGATAGTATTGACATTAGAGCTAATGAACCAGTTTTGATTATTTTTAACCTTAAAAATTATCCAACAAGTTCTCCTAAAATCAAATCCAACAGAAAAGATTTCCCTTCATCAAATTTATCTCATTTATATGCAATACAGAAAGATGCACCTCCCACGCTTTGCCTAGTTAGAGAAAATTTGGATGAATGGTTTGCTAATAAACGAATTTCAGATTTAATTTTAGTTGGTAAACAATGGTTTTCGAAAGCTTCTAATGGATTGCTATCTGAAGATGCAGATGAATTTGAACCAATACGACTTGAAGGATATAGAGGTTATTCAATTTATAATTATATAAAACTGCACAATGTAGTAAAAGATAATAAAAGGTATTTAGATGATTATCCATTCTCATATCAGCTATTTACAACAAAAATAAACAAGTCTTATCCTGCATTTAAACGAATTAATATAAGTTTAACACCACATATATTTCCTGAGACTTATGACATCATTAAAAATTGGAATTTAGAACTATATAAAAAAGACAAAACATTAGAAAATATTGATTTACCACTAATAGGCTTGCTAATCTGGAGTAACTCTGATAATAAAATTAGTTCGTATTCAACGTCATTACCTAAAACATATAGTGAACTAGAAAAATACGCGGAGAAGAATCTAATCTCTATAAAGGAACCAATTGAGAATTATATTAAAGATAATCTAAATGTCAATAATTTTACTTCTTTTATTCCATTGATTATCGCAATTAAAAGACCTAAAAAACTAATTGGATTTGAATCTGATATTGAATTTTTACATTTTGTGATTAATGTTGGAACTGATTCAATTCAAGGGAGCATAATAAGCCCTGAAACAGAAGTTTTTTTTCAAGCACATCGTGAAATAATAAGTAGTAGCTTGGCACAAAAAATAAGTTTAAGGAATAATCAAGAGAAAACGTTATTTATAGGTGCAGGTGCATTAGGTTCAAAACTTCTTTTCCATTTTGCAAGAAGCGGAAATTTCAATTTAATGGCAATTGACAATGATAAGTTTAGTCCACATAATATTGTTAGGCATGACTTATTTATGGAAAGTTCAGGAATTAATAAGGCCAAAGCAGTAATTGATAAAGTAAAAGCATTTTTGGATGATAATAGTTCTTTACAATATAATGAAGGAAATATATTTAATTTAGATAAAGAATTATTACAAAATTACAGTTGGCTAATAGATACAAGTGCTTCATTAAATGTGCAAAACTGGTTAGTCAATAGTAATTTAAATGAGATTCCAAATAGAGCTAGAGCAGAAATAGCTTACAAAGGAAATCTTGGTTTTTTATATATAGAAGGTGAGAACCAAAATCCGAGATTGGATGATTTAGTGAACTATATATATTTTTTAGGTCTAAAAAATATAATAATCTCTGAATGGTTAGTTGAAGAAAACAAAAAAAAGGACGGAAATGATTATGATATTGTTGATATAGGTATTGGTTGCAACTCTCCTACAGTTATAATGTCAAATGATTCAATGTCCTTCCATGCAGCAATATTCTCTAAAATTTTAAATAACGAATTTGACAGAAAGACCATTGAGAAGAGTGGATTTCTCAACATCTCCTATATCTCTATTGATGGTTTTAAGATAGATTCAAGTAGTTATCTTGTTCCAAAGTTAGACGTGTTTCAATGTCAAAACAATTCAGGTTGGGAAATTAGAATTGTAACAGGTGTTTTGGAACGTATGAAGCATGAAGCAAATAAACATAGACGGAATGAAACTGGAGGTGTTTTTATTGGTATTTGTAATTATAAAACAAAGACAATTCATGTTTTTGATACAATAATTGCTCCAGCAGATAGTAAGCACAATCCAGTTTATTTTTATCGGGGAATCGAAAACTTGCCAGAGCAAGTTAAGCAAATCAAAGAAATAACAGGTGGTATGATAGGTTATATTGGCGAATGGCATACACATCCAATGGGTCTTGACTCTTTGAGTGGTATAGATCAACAAGCTGTTAAAGATTTAAAGCCATTAAACGATAAGTATCCAATTCCAACCTTTATTTCCATCTTATCAAAAGACAAATTTTTACCTTTTGTATTCTAAATGTTTCGTTATGTCTAAATACATTATAAGATAAAAAAACAGAACAATGAATTAAATATAGAACAATGAAATTTGACAAATACAATAGAACTGCTAGAATTTATCCATCGATAATTATTCTATTACCTTTCCTTTTGTTTACAATTTACTGTCATATTGACAATTTAAAAGTGGTATTTGAAGATTTATTGAAATTGAAAATTGTAGGGAATATTACTATTTCAATTGTGTTGCTTTACTTTTTAGTTCAAATAAATAGAGCTTTAGGAAAGTTTGTTTTTGAAAAAAGCTTGTTTAAAAATGAACTTGAGATGCCCACAACAAACTTTTTATTATTTTCAAATCAGGAATTTTCAAAAGAATATAAATTACAAATTAGGACTAAAATAAAGAAAGATTTTAAAGTAGAATTGCCAAACGAAAATGAGGAGACAATCGATTTAGAGAATAGTAGAAAAAGAATTGTTGAAACTGTTGGGTTGATTAGACAAAAAGTAAAAGATGGAAGACTCTTACTTCAACATAATATGGAATACGGTTTTTTTAGAAATTTGATTGGAGGTTCTATAATTGCGTTATTAATGTCTGGTTTTGATATTTATTACTTCTTTACCTATAAGGACAATGTATTAGGAGGAATAAGTATTTTATTTGCATTTTGTTTCGCTATCCTTTTGCTTGTACACAAACCAATCATTAACCATTTGGGTAATCAGTATGCCAAACGATTATTCCAAGAATACTTACAGAAATGATAAAAATACCCTTGCTCCCGCGCGATTGCATCGCGTGGGGAAATTGTCTAAACTTTATTTAGCTGATTCATCAAATAAAACAGATATATTGAAAATCTGCTAAATCAATTCATCTGATATAATCGTGGTTCAGACAGTTGAGAGTGAAAGGAATTTAATAAATAATAATACCATATGATGCAATTCGTACGACTGCAAGAGAAAAAAATGAAAATTCTGGTTTTTATATTATTCTCCATTATTCCACTCGTTAGTTCCGGTCAGAATACAACGAATACTCGGTGGATAGATACCAGATTGATAGATAAGGATGTTGCAATGTTTCGATATTTTTTTAATACTTTTCCACTTGATTCGAGCATGAGAGTAACTGATTTAACTACCAGCCTTGAAGGATTTAAAGATGCACCAAAGGATTCGTTAGGGTTAGATGGAATTTTATATAATTGGGGCATATGCGGAGGTACAATTTGTCTAGGGTCAAATGTAGTTACATATAAAGGAAAAATTGCAATGTTTAAAATTATAATTCCAAAAGACATTAAGGAGTTTAATCCTGTTTTTGAGAGAGATAAAACGATTCGAGAAACATTCAAACAGTATTTTAAATTACAGAAATATCCTAATTATTCTAACGATAGTGTTTATGTCTATACGTATAGAAACAACTCAGTATTCGAAAATTACAAAATGCGTGTTGCTCAGTATTTGGGGGAACAAGAAAAGATGGATTTGACTCAATGTAAATTTGAGTACGATTTCCTCAACGATCCGACAGGTAGAACATACCTTTTCAAGACCTATTTTAGAATATGTGATAATTATACACCCTGTATTGCAATAAATAATCTCATAAATGAAAATCGGATTGATTGCATAAGAAATATAATCAGGGGATTTTCTTTACCGGGTCGAATCTATGGTATTGCCGCACTTCTTCAAATGGCTAAAGAAAAGACCTATAAATTGTCTGAAGATGATAAAGAGTTAATTAGAAAGGTTTTGAATTTGAACTTAATTGTAGGAGAAGGAGATGATTTAGTTGTAGTTGGAAAATATAGTGATTGTTTAGGTGCTGATTTATTAAAGCTCATTGATAAATAATCCCGCTAATGAAGATTTGTAATCATGCCAACTGTCTGAACTTTGATTTAGCTGATTCATCAGACAAAACAGATATTCTGAAAATCTGCTAAATCAATTCATCTGATATAATCGTGGTCCAGACAATTGAGAGGGAGAGCTTCTACAACCAAGGAGAGTGTACCGCCAAATGACAATAGACTCAGTAGCTATGGGTCATGCTAGAAAAAATAAAAAACAACAATGATTATGAGACAATGTGACAACTGTGGAACAAACAACAATGAGAATTCAAAATACTGTACAAATTGTGGTTATGAACTACCGAAAAAAACAGTGATTGAAAACCTGGAAACGGAAGCTCCAACCAAACAAAAAGGAAACAGGAAACAAGTGCAAACTTATTTGGGTATTGCTTTTGGATTATTAGTGATGTTTGCTATTCAGCATTTTGTTTTTAATGCCGGCAAGTCGAATATAGATCAGACGTTGATGCAATTTGCCAGTGAGATTAATAAATCATGTCCTATCAACATTGATGCCGAAACCCGGCTGGATAATGCTGTTGCATTGCCCAACAAAACATTTCTTTACAATTATACTTTAGTCAATATAGAAAAGGGGAACGTTGATACCTTACAAATCAAGAGTAGTCTTGTACCTAAAATAGTGAACTTTGTGAAGTCGAGTCCGCAAATGAAAGAGGTCAGAGCTGCGAAAGTTACCATCGTTTATTATTATAAGGACAAAAATTCAGTTTACTTATTTCAAGTACCTGTAACCCATCAACAATACGAATAAATGGGAGACTAAGAATCTCAAATTAAACCCCGCTGACACGAATTTATAAAATGCAACAACTGTCTGAACTTTGATTTAGCAGATTCATCAGATAAAAACAGATATTCTGAAATCTGCTAAATCAATTTATCTGATATAATCGTGGTCCAGACAATTGAGAGGGAAAGCATTTAGTACTGAGAAGCAGGAAGCTTAGTTTAAATCACTACTTACACTACGGTAAACAAAAGAGACAGTAAAATCCACTCCAGCAGGGAAATAATAAAATAAAAAACATTCATCCAAATGAGAAAATTTTTAATCGCATTATCAATTTTATTTGTTAGTTGCAGTCATATTGGACAAAAGCAAAGCACTGCTGTTCAAAACGACTCTATAAAGAATAAGAACGAAAACTTGAGAACCTACACATGGGATGATGAATTGTGTCATTATACATGCAAGTATGACTCAACACTTGTGAGTTATAGGCAGTTGAGAAATTCATACGATTTAGGATTTCAAACAGGCAGATTTGAAATAAGAACTCAAAACGCTGTTTTTGTAATTGGTGATATTGAAAAATTAAATGTTGATTCTTTAGACAATGAATTTAAAATAAAAATTAACGACTTAAAATCATTGGAAGTTATAAATACAAAATACTGGTTGAATTTAAAACAAAAAAAGATTCTTGAACTAACAAAGGTTTATGAACTAACCAGACTTGAAATTCTTGGTTATGCTCATCCAGACGTTTTAAATTATAAAGGTTGTCCAACCGAATGTGAAAAATATATTGTTGGATTAGTGAAAGGTGGTGATGAACTTTTAAAAGTTTGGCTAGCATTCCATGAAGAATTTATTAAACAGCAAAAAAAAGTAAGTTCTAGTGATGAAACTATTGAATTCTTGAACAAAGAATTTTACAAAAAATATAACTCTTTAGATAAACTTGAATATGCTAAAATAGATCTTATTTCATTTGGCTGGTGGAACGCAGTTAATCATACAATAAGTAGAGTGAATACTGATAACTTCGAGACTGAATACAAAAAAAATTTCACCGAAATAAAAGAGGAATGTGATGAATCTGATTAAAAAATTCTCCCCGCTGGCACGAATTTGTAAAGTGTGACAAATGTCTGAACTTTGATTTAGCTGATTAATCAGATAAAAACAGATATTCTGAAAATCTGCTAAATCATTTAATCAGGGGTATAATCGTGGTCCAGACAATTGAGAGAGAAAGCCCCTACTCCTGCATGATTGTATCGTGTGGGGAAATAGAAGAATCAAACTAAAAAAAGAAACATATGAAAAATTGTCCAAAATGTAACTCAGAACTGGAAGATTCCTTTGAGATTTGCTGGAATTGTAATTATAGCTTAGCAGACAATAAAGTGGTGGAATTTGAAGAGACGGCTGATAATACAAAGACTAAAAATATAAATTGTATTCGGTGTGATGTACCTCTTGTTTATACCGGGAATTTTAAATTTCATGAAGGTACGAGATTTGGAATTTTTGGGAATATATTCGAAGCATTCACCAATAGAGAATCGTTTGATTTATATGCTTGTCCTACTTGTAGAAAAGTTGAGTTTTATTTTCCGGAAGAAGAATAAGAACCTTGTTGACGGGGATTTGTAAAATAATGACAGCTGTCTGAACGTTGATTTAGCTGATTCATCAGATAAAAAAGATATTCTGAAATCACGTGAATATGAAAGAAATGATGTTTTGGAATTACAAACCCTTCCCCCCTTCGGGGTACTTCCCTTAAAAAGGGAAGATCATCGGGAGATTGGAGTTTTAGCCTAACTTAATTATAAAATGAAATTGTAGCAGAATTTTGAGTGTAGAGATGTAGAATGTGTTTAATTATTAAGTTTTTATGAAAAGAAGTATTTTTATTATTTTTTCGATATTCTGTTTTACTTTTAGTACTTGGGCTGGAAGCTTTACAATTAATGGCACAACTTATACTATTACTGATTCAATCAACAAAAAGGTAAAAATTTCTATTTCAGATGTAAGTGGAACATTTTCAATACCATCTGTTGTTGCAAATAACAAAGTTTCTTATACTGTTACGGAAATTGGAAATTATGCTTTTGCTTACACTAACATAGCCTCAGTTTATTTACCTCCTACTCTCACCTCTTTAGGAGTTGGTGCTTTTTATTATTGTCCATGGCTGTCCGATGTTACTTTCTCGTCATCTATTGACTCTATTAAGCATAGAACTTTTGATTGTTGTGGTAGATTAGCAAATATCAATATTCCCTCAAGTGTAAAATATATTGGGATATTTGCATTTGAGGCTTGTGGAAGTTTAGTTTCCCTAACTCTACCACCATCTCTGACATATATTGACGATGAAGCTTTTTACTATGCAGGGCTAAAATCTGTTATTATTCCTTCGTCAGTATCGCATATTGGACAATGCGCTTTTCAGTGTTGTCCTTTTGAAACGTTTACCTTTGCCAGCCCTTCATCTCTTACCACTATTGAAAACGGAGTTTTTACAGGTTGCATTTATTTGAAATCCTTAATAATTCCACCTTCTGTCAAAACGATTGAGATTAATGCAATTATGCAATGTTGGGATTTAACTTCAGTAACAATTCCATCATCTGTTACAGACATTGGACCTGGTGCTTTTAGTTACTGTAGTGGCCTGAAATCCATAACTATTCCATCATCTGTAACTTCAATAAAATCTACAACTTTTCATTTATGTACAGCATTAACCAACGTCAATCTCCCTAACTCCATTACTTCAATTGATTGGGGTGCTTTTGGGTTTTGTTCAGCATTATCCTCTATAACTATTCCTAATTCTGTGACTAAGATTGATGGTTTTGCATTTTATAAATCCGGCTTAACTTCAATTGAAATAACGGGTTCAGTAACTTCAATTGGCATGGATGCATTCTCAGAATGTAGAGCATTGACATCTGTGACTATCCCTGCTTCAGTAATATCAATAGGAGGTTCTGCTTTTGAAAACTGCATCGCATTAAACTCAATTCACATTAAAAATCCTGATCCAACGAAAATAGCATTAGGTTATAGTTATTATTCTATGTTTTATAATGTTCCTGAAAGTTGTATTCTTTATGTACCCAAAGGGTCGAAATCACTTTATTCCAATGCTCCTGAGTGGAGCGTTTTTAAAAATATTGTAGAAGAGGAATTAAGTACTGGCATTGAAAATGTATCAGCATCAAAATTAGGATTAAGTATTGAAGGTAAACAACTTCATTTGTCATCTTTATCAACAGGTGTTTGCATACAGATAGTAGCAATTGATGGACGTAATGTATTTAATGCAAAGACTAATTATAACGACCTTTCGGTAGCTTTGCCATCAGCGGGAATATATGTAATACGAATAGGAAACAAAATAGCAAAAGTGATAGTTTCTTAAATTTTTTCTACGCTGGCACGAATTTATAAAATGCAACAAATGAATGAACTTTGATTTAGCTGATTAATCAGATAAAAACAGATATTCTGAAAATCTGCTAAATCATTTAATCAGGGGTATAATCGTGGTCCAGACAATTGAGAGAGAAAGCTTTTTAGCCCTAGGAAGTAGGAAGCTTAGTTGAAATCATTATTTAAGCTACGGCGAACAAAAGAAACTAACATTACAGATACTAAGATTATCATAATGAAGATTGGATTTGCAATTGTACTAATAATTCTGTCATTCTGCTCCTGTAACAAGAAGCCTGATCTGACCGAGAACGAAATTTATACCATCTTGAATGAAATTATTACTGACGATAGCCTAAAGATAGAACGAGTAAGTAATCGGTTCTTAGATGTTGCGCTGGAAACAGATTATCTAAATGATTTTTCAGAAAGTGATATAAAGTTTATAAAAAGAGAGAGAGAAATTTTCAAAGATCTTAAAATAGATTCTACTAAACTGAAATTATTCAGGCCTAAAAGGAAATGTATTTTAATATCTTTAGGAGATACAATTATTTATAAAGGTAGTTTGTCTAAGATATCTTTTCCGTTTATTTCGATAGACAGAAAAAAAGTACTTATCAGAATAAATCATAATGTAGATGTTTTTTTAGGGGGCAGTGGTGGGACTTATTTATATGAAAAGAAAAATGGCCATTGGGTTAAAATGAAGAATTTGGATCACTGGATTAGTCATTTCAATAGAATGGATAGTTATCACCCGCTTGCGCAGATTTGTAAAGTGTGTCAAATGTCTGAACTTTGATTTAGTTGATTCATCAGGTAAAAACAGATATACTGAAAATCACGTGAATATGAAAGTAACCCTTCCCTCCGCCAGTTGGCGTATACTTCCCTTCCCGAAAAAATCGGGATGTACCATAGAAAGGGAAGATCATCGGGAGATTGGAGTTTAAGCATTGAAGAATGAGAACTTTTGAGGCATTATCTTCATTAAATGTATATAATCACTTGGACAGACGTTCCTCTCCTTATGAGGAGGTTATAGAGGGAGGTCGGGAGAAATGAATAAAAAAATATAATGTTGAAAATAAAAATAATGAAGATATGTTTACAGTAGAACAAATAGATAAAGCTCATGAAAAGGTAAAATCGGGAGCTGATTTTCCTAAATATATTCAGGAAATAAAACAAATGGGTGTTACAGCGTTTGAAACATGGGTACGGGACAGTCGTACGGTGTATTTTGGCAACAATGATTATCAAACCGAATCGCAACCTCAATATGAAAAGCTGACAATTGCAGAAAGTTGCTTCGGCGAAAAGTTTATTCAGTATCTCAAAATTCATCAACAAGGCGAAACAGATTATTTTACTTTTTGCAAACATTGTGCTGAAACAGGAATTGAAAAGTGGTTTGTAAGTCTTGACGAAATGACTTGTACCTACTATGACAAAGCAGGAGATAATATTTTAGTAGAACAAATTCCACAATAAAGCCCTTTTATAGTTAGCGCGGATTAGTAATAGTGATAAACTTAAAACAAGATTAACCGGCGTCATTGCGCTCAATCTATATATGATTACACAATATAATAAATTCATAAATTATTTTGATAGCATATTAAAAGAACATGGCAAATCTCCGGCTGAATTACAAGAATTAGAAAAGCAGTTGACAACAAATTGAGGTAAATAAAAACTACGCTCCTACCCGCTTGCGTACTTTTGAAAAGAATATCAATTCAG
>Ga0302285_10001359_pt1 | contig 13524 bp, 10 predicted proteins | sample III_Fen_E2_2_FD_200455 | JGI IMG/M metagenome (GOLD analysis project Ga0302285, IMG submission 200455) | Peat permafrost microbial communities from Stordalen Mire near Abisko, Sweden - III_Fen_E2_2 | ecosystem: Environmental > Terrestrial > Soil > Wetlands > Permafrost | place: Sweden: Abisko...
AATTTAGAGTAAAAGCCTGCAAAATCAATGATTTGCAGGCTTTTATATTTTAAAAGAATACCAAAATATTCAATTAAAACCAATCTTTAGGAGACCCATTCGGGTACCCAAAGAAAAAAAAGTTTCGGGTACCCGAATTTGTTCGAAATGCATTTATAATCAAGCAGTTCAATCTTTGAACATCTTGTACATAAATCAAAGAAAACGTATTTTTGAACACTTTAAAGGTTACCACAAATGAACGCAAAACTTTCCATTCTCTTTTATGCAAAGAGATCAAAAACAAACTCTGAAGGCTTAGTCCCCATTTATCTCAGAGTTACTGTTGATGGTGAACGTATTGAACTCACCACGAAACGATTTATCCAGCCGGAAAAATGGTCCGTCGAGGGCAACAAGGTCAAAGGCACTACTGCAGAAGCCAAGGCCATAAACTCCTTTTTAGATACACTTAAAGCAAAGGTGTATGAATATCAACAAGAGCTTATTCGTGAAAACGAATTAGTCAATGCTGAAAACATGCGTAACAAGATCTTAGGTGTAGAAAAACGAAGTCATATGCTCATAGCCATTTTTGAACAGCATAATGCTGATTTAAAAGCTTTAGTTGGAAAAGAATTTGCAGTAGCTACCTATGACCGTTACGTTACCTCACTTAGACATACCACCAACTTTATCAAATGGAAATTTAAAGTTTCTGATATTGATATTCGTAAAATTGACCATGAGTTTATAACCAGTTATGAGTTCTACTTAAAGTCAGTATGTAACTGTTGCCAAAATACAGCAGTAAAGTATATCAAAAACTTTGGTAAGGTTATCCGGATTTGTTTGGCGAATGGTTGGTTGGAAAGAAATCCATTTTTCAATTACAAGTCAAAAATCAAAGAAGTAGAACGTGTATTCCTTAGTCAGGATGAAATTGAAACCTTGTTTAATAAAGAGTTTGCAAGTGAACGTCTCAACCTGGTAAAGGATATATTTTTATTTAGTTGTTTTACTGGCCTGGCTTATGCCGATGTTAAGAAACTCACACGAAGCAATATTGGAATAGGTGTCGATAGTGAACGTTGGATCTTTACACATCGGACCAAAACCGATACACGCTCTAATATCCCATTATTGCCCATTTCAACAGCAATTATAGAGAAATACCGCAACCACCCTCAAGCAGTCAATCAGGAGCGTTTATTGCCTATTCTGAGCAATCAAAAGATGAATTCATATTTAAAAGAAATAGCTGACCTTTGCGGCATTCATAAAGAATTGACTTTTCACATTGCGCGTCATACTTTTGCCACAACGGTCACGCTCACAAATGGCGTTCCCATTGAAAGCGTATCAAAAATGCTCGGACATAAAAATCTGCATACTACCCAGCATTACGCCAAAATTCTTGATTTGAAAGTAAGTAATGATATGAAGGCTTTGAAAGTCAAGTTTGGAAATGGAATACAAATGGAAATAAAAAAGGCTACAGGATCTTAATCCTGTAACCTTTAAAAAATTTCAATATCACTTCCTTTTATCCTTCGCCCCACTATCAAATGCAATAAGGTTGAACATTTCACGCATCCGGGAACGAACACGGTTTCCGTAGTATTCTTCAAGTTCGGAGGCTGAAAGGTTCGTGGTGGCATGGGTGAGCATGTGATTGCAGATAAAATGGTCATACCGGGAAAGCATAATTTCACCCATAACGTTACACTGATTCCCGTAGTATTTGAAAGTACTTTCTGCTCCTAGGTCGTCAAAGCAAAGAGTATGAGGTTGCGGTTGAGCTGTATTATTTGTATAAGAATGGCTTCCGTAGCGTTGTATGATTTCATAGCCATCTTTGATAAAATCAAAAGTAATCTCCCGACATGATTTAATTCCGAATCGTTGCGGTTGCGGAACTATTAGACGCATAAGCGACATCAGACTTGTTTTACCGCAACCTATCGGACCAGTCAATAATATCCCTTTATGGAGGTTGATATTATAATCTTTGGCTAGTTGTTCATCTTGCAAGAACCACGTAAACAATTTTTGAACTACTTCGTGATCTTCGGGAAAAATACAAAAGTGCTCACCGAAAACTTCTTTGCCTCTGGTCTGAATAATAGACAGGTTTCTTTCCATATTTTATAAGGGTTCAGAATAATTTTTTCCGGTTGTAGCGTTGAGAATTCCTGGAACCGGTTGTTTTTGAACTACAAGTTGCGGTTGTGGTCTAAACTTAGGAATATTTAGGATCCAATTTCCCGCAGCAGCTTGCCAATCTTTCATGGGTGCCTTGCCCCCCACTTTCCACCCATTGCTTTGAAAATAATTGAAGAATTTCTGCCCCTCAACTTCAGTGCTGTTTTGTTCCAGGAAGTATTTGATAATTTCCTCAAGAGCCGGAGGAAATTCATTTCTTGCCGGAGTACTTTTTTTCGCCCGGTTTTTCGGTGGCACTTTCTCCCCGTTAAACTCAACCACTTTCACCCTGTTTTTTGAAACTTTCAAAACTATATCATTTTTTGGTTGGGTGTCATCTTTCTCAATATTTTCTTTTAGTATGTTTATATTGTTTATATAAGGTACTAATGCTTGTTCAATGCTTGTTTCGATATTAGTACGGTCTGGGTCATAAATTAGTCTGGAACTGGACTGCATATCGAACAGGTAAACTAGGCTTCCTTTGAATGGATTGAACGATGGCAAATACTGAATATAACCAAATGTATGCAAGTCTTTTATGCACTTATGATAAGTTGCTTTTGCCGAAATTTTACTAATACGCATAAGCTCTTGTCTGGAAATGGATACCGGATTTTGAAAACGCTCGGCATTCCAAAACTGAAAAATAGCCATGTAAAGACTAACATGAGTTGGGTTAAGTCGATCATCAGCCGCAACACGTTGAAAAAATCCGCTTAGCTGAAGAATATAATTCATCGTGTTTTCTTTTTGAGGTTTTGCGATAACAAAGTATCAATATCAGTGGCATTGTAATAATTTGTCCCGCCTATCTTGGTATAGGGTAAAGTACCGTTTATCCGCAAGGTCTGAAGAGTTCCGGGTGAAATGTCGAGTAACCGACGGACTTCAACCGATTTAAGCCATTGCTTCGTTGTGTTACTTTTTTGTTCTCTTATAATGACCCGTATTTCATCGAGGAGTTCCAGTTTAAATTCGCGAAGGTCGTCTGAAGTTATAATTTGTGCTGGCATATATTTTTAGTTAGTAGTGAAAAGTTGATAGTGAAAATATTTGATTAAAACATTCTATAAAAAGCGTCAAAGCTCGCGAACGACCGACCTCGTCCGGTGAGCCGAAAAACAAGTGAAGTTGGCGTTTTAAAACTGTCCTGTTTGAGCGACGAAGGAGTGAGTTTGGACGGTTTAAGCCAACTGAGCGTAAGTTTTTCGAGTGAAGAGGGCGCAGTCTTGACTTTTTTTGGTGACTTTTTGGTGTCAAGACAAAAAAGTCATTAGGGTTTGGGGCTAGCCCCAACGATAAAACGATTCTTTATCATGACGACACTGCGGATTGATTACTCAATATACTCCAACGCCCGTATGACCCAACCATATAAATACTTTTTATTGGCGGGACGTTTTTTGATAATTGCTATGTAATGAGATATTTTCCCAACAGTGAAAGCCGGTAGAAAACACCCAAAGTCCAACGAGTTCAGATTCTTGATTGCCACCTCTCCTATTATACCGTCAGCTTTAACTCCTACGATTGATTGAGCCAACCGCACGCTTGTAATTATTCCGGCATTTACGCTAAAGTCAAAAATGGAATTTGCAATTACTTGATTTGATATGTGGTCTGCATTAAGTGGTGACCAAAAATTAGACCGATAGAATAATTCAACATGATTTTGTAATTCGACACTCAGGTCAAGAGTCGCTGGAAATCCAAACTTATTTTTAAACTTGTCGATAATTGCCCAACCGGGCCATTGATTGTGCATTGTGCGGGAAATCCCTTTGTAAGTTTCACCTCCCTGATCTTCAGGATCGTTGACGTATCCACCTTCGTGAATTAGCATTTTTTGAAATGCGGTTTTAAATTCTGCCATATTGTATTTATTTTATATCGGCAAAATTGATACGTTTTATTGGAATTTATTCACAAGGTAATCCACATGTGGTATAAATATTTTTGTTGAAATATTCGAAAGTTATTCGAATCCTTCATTGATTTTTCGAAGTAATGATTCTTTGAGTGTATCTAAAAAACAAGTTGGATTTTTTCGCAATTTAATATCCTGAAAACCACGATAAATATCGTCTATAGGGAAATGAAACATTTGTTCGAAAAGTTCTGTGAGTTCATTAATCTTACAGTTACCTTCATTTAAAACGCCACTATTAGAAAGCGCATAGATAAGTTCAATTAATGAAATTTTACTTCCCGTCCATCTGAATTTCTCCAAAGTCCCAAGGTCTTCCACATGTGGATTATTGGAATTGAACCGAATATTATCCAACTCTTTGTTCAAATAAACTTCGAGTCTCGTAAATGCAATTATTTTTGCAACGGTATAATCGTAGCCGGTAGTGAAATTTTCATCAATATCGGCACCTTTCATTTTCTGTTTTAAATCATTTCTTCCCCGGAGAAAATACATATCATCCAAGTGAGTTGACTCGGTTCGATAGTATTGAAAAAAATCTTTATGTTCCATGAAGAAAGATGTCAACTTTTTTAATTCTATTCTTAAGTAGCTTTCTTGCTCTTCAGGGCAGCCAAGAGGTCGGCCGCTCTCAATTTCAAATACTTTTTTATAGTAAATGGATTTACTGTATATTTCTGGTTTCTGCTTTTTAAAGAAAAGAATTTCTTCTTGCTCACTGCAAAATGAATATTTCAAAAGAAATTCCTTTAGTTGTTTCAAAAAATTAGTTACGCACTCAAAAGACTTTTTTGATTTTTCAATAATTTTGTCTGTTTCCCGATCAATCGTTTTTAATTGTGTATCGAGTTCTATGTTGAGTTCTGTTATAATTTGATTCATAAGTATAGGGTTAATTTTGAGGTCATTTAGCTTATCTCGCTTTGACGGTTAATTTCGTATAGTATAAACCACAAACAAAAATCTGACATTACTGCCAAATTAAAATAAAATAAGTAATTAGAAGAAATTAAGCCAAGGCAGGAGGCCCTCGAAAGGATAGTCTGGTGGAATGATATTGCTTTAAAATAATACCATCATTAAATGAAAAATTGGCCAATGGAACTAGGTTATATATGCTTGAGAAAGTTGCAAATTGAATTACAAACAAAAAACTAGTATTTCCGGTTCTAGGGTTTAATGAGAATGACCTGGTTTTAGTGTGGACTAATATACCAGGAACATGACAGTGTCTATTAGCTTTATTGGGTGAATTACCATGTTTTTCGCTAATACTCAAATCAGTATGATTGCAATGAAAGTGAATGTACTTGTAAGGCAATGTAATTTGAAATATTAGAACAAACTCTGCCAACACTACGAATACAAACTTACTGTTTTTCCACATACTTTTTACGATATATGATTAAAGTTATTAAAAAAACAGGCGCAAATATAATAAATATTTTTATGTAAAATAATTAAATACATAAAATAATTGATAGTTTTTTTGTATAAAGTACTGTAAATCGGCATTTATTGCAAAAAATCACTTCTCCTAAATTAAACAAACAAATATTTGGACTACAAAAACAGCCTAAACTCCCCTTCTCAATTTATCACCCATGTCCCCCAAAAAAAAGTGTCAAAAATGCCCTTTGACATTTCACAAAAAATAAACAGAAAATAAAAACTTATAAATGTGAAAGAAATTTTGTAGCTTTGTAGTCTTAAATTTCTTAACTATAAATCAATCTGATTTTAGTTGTAATCTGCTAGTGAATTATAAACTATAAACTACTGACTATAAACTACTATAAGCATGTCTTTATTCCAAACACAGGTTGAACGTCAGTTTTTAGCTGGTATAACCACCGACCTCACTCCGATTTACAAAAGATACCTCGACTATTTTGGCAATCCGGCCATTCAGGCAAACATACTCGAAGTAATTGAAGAACAATACCAGGGCGAATTTATCAGGGCTTTATTTGTTGATATTTTAGGATACACCGCTCAACCACACCCCAATTTCAACCTTCTCCGGGAAAAGAAAAACGAAACAGATGCCAAAAGTGCCGATGCAGCTATTAGTATCAATAACCAAATAGTTGCGGTTATTGAACTGAAAGACCATAAGACGCAGGATTTAAAGAAAGTTGAAGTACAGGCTTTCGGCTACAAAAACAACCATAAAAATTGCCACTACATTATCACATCCAATTTTGAACGACTCCGTTTTTATATCGACAACGCAGTTGATTTCATAGAGTTCGACTTATTCAACCTCACTTTCGACGAATTTCGTCGCATGTGGTTGTGCTTGTCTTACGAAAGTATGGCAAAGAATCTTCCTCAGGAAATTAAAAATCAATCCATAAGTAGTGAAGATAAAGTCACAAAGTATTTATATAAAGATTATTCAGCTTTTAAAAGGCTCCTTTTCGATAATATCGTTTTACTAAATCCGGAATATGATAAACTTTTGTTATTTAAGAAAACACAAAAATTATTGGATCGGTTTCTCTTCCTCTTTTTTGCTGAAGATAAAGAGTTGCTTGAAGCCAATTCAGTAAAAAGAACTGTTGAGAAATGGGTTAAAGAAAATGCCGACCCAATGAACGATTATCGTTCACTTTACAGTCGTTTTGTACGATACTTCAAATTACTGGATGAAGGATACAAAGATGCTAACCTGGAGATATATGCTTATAATGGTGGTTTATTTGCCAATGATGATTTGTTAAATCAAATCAAAGTGGAAGATGCTTTATTATCCGAAAATGTATTAAAAATTGCAGATTACAACTTCAGTACTGAAGTTGATGTAAACATTTTGGGTCATATTTTTGAAAACAGTCTGAATGAAATAGAACAGGTAGCCAATGAAATCAGTACAGGGGTAAAAGCTACTTCTAAGCGGAAGCAGGACGGTGTCTTTTATACGCCACGCTATATCACCCAATACATTGTTGAAAATACAGTTGGCCGTTTGTGTGAAGATAAGAAAACGGAACTGGGTATTGGCGAAGAACTGTTTGATTTCAAAAGTGCAAAGAAAAAAGATGTTGATCAGAAAAAGAAAGATGCGCTGAAAGTGTTTGACACGTACCGCGAATGGCTGTTGCATATAAGCATTATAGATCCAGCTTGCGGTAGCGGAGCTTTCCTCAATATGGCGCTGGATTTTTTAATGGCCGAACACAATTGGATAGACCGCCAGCAAGAAAAAATTGCCGGACTAAAAGGTCATTATTCCATGGAACTTTCCAATATCGAAAACACGATTCTGGAAAACAACCTGTTCGGTGTGGATATTAACGACGAAAGCGTGGAAATAGCCAAACTCTCGCTTTGGTTACGCACCGCTAAACCTCACCGCAAACTCAATTCACTAAGTGATAATATCAAGTGCGGTAACTCCCTGATTGATGACCCCACTGTGGCAGGCGAAAAAGCTTTCGACTGGCACAAAGAATTTCCACACATCTTTGCAAAAGGAGGTTTTGATGTGGTGATTGGAAATCCGCCGTATGGAGCAATAGTCAAAAATGCTTTTGAAAAAACTTATTATAATTCAAATTATAAAACACGCTTTCCAAACTATGACACATATGGTCTTTTCTTCGAAAAATCATATGATTTATTGAAGAAAGGCGGATTCTTAGGTTTTATAACACCAAATACTTATTTAGTTATTGAAAATGGACTAAACTTAAGGAAATTCTTGTTTGAAAATTGTACAATTCATTCATTGCTTGAGACTTTTAATGTTTTTCCTGATGCAGTTGTCGAACCTTTAACAATAATACTTTCAAAGAATAAATCTATATTAGAGAATTCATTTTCTTGTTTTTTAATACCTCGTGGTTTAATATTGTCGCAAGTAAATTTGAACACTTTGTCTGAATTAAATTTTAAAAATTCTGATTTATTTGAAAGAGAAGATTTGATTTTTAATTACAGAGCAACTTTTCAAAATAAACTTTTAGCAAGAAAAGTGTATAAAAAAGCGAATAATTTTAGTGATATAGCTAAAATAACTGCAGGTGTAAAACCGTATGAAAAAGGTAAGGGGAATCCACCACAGTCTACTGAAATTGTAAATAGCAAGCCTTACACATCATATGAGAAGAACGGAGAAGATTGGTTGAAACTAATACGTGGAACTCAAGTTAATCGATATTCATTAACTTGGGATGGTGAATATATAAAATATGGCGTCTGTTTGGCTGCTCCAAGAAATTCAGTTTCATTTTTTAATCCTAAATTATTTATTAGAAGAACAGATGATAGAATACTTTCTGTATATGATGATGAAAAAATAATAGGTTTAAATTCAATTCATTGTTTACAGGCGACAAACAAAGATGTTTCATTGAAATTTTTACTCTCGATTCTTAATTCAAAATTAATTAATTGGGTTTTTCAGTTTCAAAACTTTCATATGGTTGGTAAGCCTTTAGCAGAAGTAAAGGTTGTATTTATAGAAAGGTTACCTTTTATAATGGCCAAAAACCAACAACCATTTATTCAAAATGCTGATCAAATAGTCTCATTAAGTAAGAATCTAAATAATGCATCACAAAAGTTCCAACGTATGATGCAGCGTAAATTTGAGTTGGAAGAGTTGCCTGGCAAACTACAAAACTGGTACTTGCTAAGCTATAAAGAGTTTATTGCTGAACTTGGTAAGAAAAAAGTAAAACTCACCCTCGCTCTGGAAGCTGAATGGGAAGAATTCTTTACAACCGAAAAATTAAAAGCCCTCGAAATCAAAAAACAAATAGATGATATCGACCGTGAAATAGACCGCATGGTCTATGCGCTTTATGAGTTGACGGATGAGGAAATTAAGATAGTGGAGGGGGAAAGCCAATAAAATACATTATTCTACATTATTCAAATAAGCTTTTAAAATATTTGATAAATTGAGTGCTAAGTAAAAAATCAGAAGATTAGGATATATAATATGATTGAAAAAAGTCAAAGAGTAAGAAGTAAAAATGAAGCAACAGGGATGAGAATTGTCTCTCAGTATGTTCAAGAATTTTGGGAGTGTGGCTGGCAGCCATTTGACCATAGAAATGATCAAGGTATAGATGGACTAATTTTAATGCGCAATAAAGGAGAAGATCTTGGAGTAAAAATTAATATTCAAGTCAAATGTGGTGCAACATATATTTCAAGTCAAAATGATGAAGAAATTAGATTATCAATTGATGACTCAGAAGGATTGTCAAAGCATGTTGAGTATTGGAGGGGGCAAAATGAACCTATAGTTCTAGTTTTTGTCAATGGATCAAAGCCATTAAGAGATGTTCATGGCAACATTGTTAAAGACAATAAAAACAATAAAACAATTTGGCAGGATAGTAGATTGAAGGCAAAGGCATGGTGGGTTAATTTAAAGGATGAAAAGTTACAACCAGAAGGAACAAAATCAATTATTTGTATCCCTAAATTTCAAACATTTGGAGAACACTCAAAAGGAGATTTTTTAAAATTGACAAAACCATTTTTGAATAATGCAAATTTGTCTAAAATTATTCCAAATGTAGAGAGTAAAGCCTTGCTTTATTCTGTTAATTTAAAGAAAGATGCTAGATATTTCTATAACAATTGGCAAAATACTTACTGTCCTGGTTTTGAAGATACTGTTATTGTATCAAAAACTGGCTGGCAACATATTGTAATGAGTAGAAGAGGAAAGGAAAGGAGAATAATATCCATGCAATTATTAGGAGTTGCAAAACAAATTATTGAAAATACTGAAAAATATTACATACTAACTCAAGAAGAAAATAGTGTAGAGATTGAACAGAAAGTTGGATTAAGAGCTAGAGTTACGATAAAACAAATAGGAGAACAGGTAGTGCAAGTTGTGTTAATTCGAAGAAAGAATAAACAAACACAAAAAGTAAAGTATTGGTTTTATAGTGTTCATTACAGAAGATAGATGTATTACCCTTGTTTAATTGACCCTTAAATTGATCATTATGCGTTAAACGCTAAAATAGCCGGTCATACATCTACCTTGCTGCTTTGAATTTGCAAATATACAAAAAAATAATAAACATCATTGACTAACATTCTTAATATATAAAAGAATGTAAAAGAAATAATATTGTTAAATAATGAAGTGGACATAATTATTGAAAAAATTAAAGCAACTAAAGATGGAGAATGTAGTTCTCATGAGTTTATAAAAAAATTTACTCAACAGAATCAAAAAAGACATATAGATGTGCTCGATAGAAACTAAGGTTCTGATCATACATTTAAAATATAACATTATTAAGCCACAAAACATAAAGATATTAAAACATAAAAGTCTAATTATATAAAAAACATTAAAATGATTGAAGGACTAAATGATATACAAAATGGTGCGAAATTTTATAGAGCTGACTTGCATATACATTCTTTTGGACTAAAAACAGGTTCATATGATGTATTTGATGAACTAATGACCCCAGAGGGAATAGTTGATGCTGCAATAGCAGAAAATATTAGTCTAATAAGTATTACAGACCATAACGAGATTGGAAATGTCGAGATAGCTATTTCATATGCTGCAAATAAACCAATTTTAGTAATACCAGGTATTGAATTATCAACAACACAAGGACATCTACTCGTATACTTTGCTGAATTTGCACAACTTAAAACTTTTGTTGGGAAACTTGAAATAACTCCTGATAAGAAATTTTGTAATCAAACTATTTGTCAATGCCTTCAAATAGCTGATGATTTTAATGGAATTGGAATTTTAGCACATATTGATAAAGATTCTGGTGTAGAGAAGGAAATTCCCGGATATCCTCCTTTCAAAGAACAAATATATATTGAAAAGAATCTATTAGGGATTGAAATTTCTAACATAGAAATTAATAATTGGTTTACTGATATTGATGATGTTTCTGAACGTAAACAAATTATTAATAAAAGGAGAGAAGTTTTACATTTGGAGCAGAATCATGATTTAGCAAAGATTCTTTCATCGGATTCACACCGAATTGAACAGTTTGGAAAAAATGCATCAGGTGATAAAAAACTCACAAGAATAAAACTTGATACTTTAACCTTTCATTCTTTTAGGATAGCTTTAATTGATTCAACTGCTAGAATTCGGATAGAAGAACTGATACCCAATGCGATACCTCATTTTGTTGGTATTTCTCTTGATGGAGGATTATTAGATAAACAAGTAATAAGGTTTAATAAAAATTTAAATTGCTTTATAGGTGGTAGAGGTACAGGAAAATCGACATTATTGGAATCAATTTTAGCAGCCACAGGTAATAATGTTCGTGCAAATTTTATTGATAATGAAGTATGGTCAGAAAGGATATCTTTAATATATGAGGATGAGACTGGAAGACAAATTTTATTTACAAAAGACAAGTTACGAGAGCTTGTCAATCAAACTGATCCAGTTAATGGAATAACATCCATTGAGATAGAGAGTATTGGTCAAGGTGAAACTGCTGAAACTATTCGAAATGTAGATAAAGATCCAAGTATTCTTTTGAAATTCTTAGATGAGTTTGTTACTCTTGGGACATTAAAAGAAGAAGATAATGAATTATGTCAGAAATTACTTGAAAATCAAGGTCAAATTGAAAGGTTACAAATAGAAGTCTCGAATATCCCTGCATATCAGAAAGCAAAACAAAATGCCGAAGAACAGTTAAAAGCCTTGACAGCAAAAGATGCTGCAAAGGTCGTAGAACTTGAACAAAGTTTAGTTTCAGAAAGAGCACTTCGTTCTAATCTAGTTGAGCATTTAATCAAGCTTTTTGCTACTATAAAAGAAAGTTTATCTGATAAGTCTGTTTTCAATTTGGTTTTTGAGCTAGATGAAAATAAAGTTAGCATAGGCAAATTAGAGTTTGCATCTGTAAAGAACATTATTGGTGATTTATCAAGTGAGATTGACAAAATTTCTGGTAAAATGAATGCTGATTCTAAAAGAATTATAGATGAGATAAATACCAATCTTGCAGAATGGAAATCAAAAGAAACAACTATTCAGTCTCAAATTGAAGAAATTAGAAAAGAATTAGAAGCAAAAGGAATAAAATTAGATATTGCTTTTATTAGAAAAGTAACACAAGATGTAAGCGATTATAACTTAAAACTTACTGACCTTCTAAATAAACAAAAAACATTGAAGTTGTTAAGCAATGAACGTTTAGATTTGCTAAATAAAAGAATTGAAGGTAAAAATAAAATTTATTATAATCGATTTGAATATGCTAAAAAACTAAATGAAAATTTAAAATCCACAGTTGTAGATTATGGAATCACTTTGAAATTTTATCAAGGTAGATACTCCCAAGAACTCCAAAATATTATAAGAGATGCCATGAATTGGAGAATCTATACTAAACCTGAACTAATTGTTTCAAAATTATCATATTATGATTTATTACAATGTATAAAAAAAGGGGATGTTTCAAAAATTACATCAATAACTACTAATCAAGGAGCGAATGCATTTGGAGAAGATGAAGCAAGGCAAATCATTCTGGAGTTATCTAAACCAGAGAATATTTTTAGAATTGAGCGTTGTTCTATTGATGATTTTCCTGAAATTACAATTACTAAACAATTTACCGATTTAAAGGGAGATATTACTTTTGTTCCAAAAAATTTTTCGAAATTATCGTTGGGGCAGCAACAATCAATAATGCTTTCAATCCTTTTATTTTCTAAAAGAAATTGTCCACTTATTATTGATCAACCAGAAGATAATCTTGATAGTGAGTTTATTTATAGAACATTAGTTAAGAATCTTAGAAAAATAAAGGAATTTAGGCAAGTAATTATAGTAACTCACAATGCTAATATTGCAGTATTAGGTGATGCTGAACTAATTATACCTCTGAAAAGTACAAATGAAAAAAGTTTTATTATGAATAGAGGTTCAATCGATAATTCTGAGACTAAGAAATTGACATGTGAAATTTTAGAAGGAGGAGAAATTGCATTTACTAAAAGGAAAAATATCTATGGGATATAACATTTCTTACTCTGTTGCCCCCCGCTGGCGCAGTTTTGTAAACCGTGTCCAAACAAACAGAATACCGAAGACCTGACAGGTTTTGGAAACTTGTCAGGTATATTTAGAATTCCTCTCCCCCTCGTTTGCAACGAGGGGTAAATGGTCGGGCGTTTTGAACACAAGTTCTTAAATTAGTAATATCAAATAATCCAAACAACTTTCAATGGGTCAACAGCTGGAAATAGACAAAGAAAATCAGACCGTTCTCCTTTTTAGTACTAAAAAGCAGGAATGGGAAGATAAAACCATGTCTCTTTCTGATATTAACATAGCTTCATATCATGGAAAAGTTTCTGGTTATGAAATCCAATTCAACGGCGCAGATAAAAAATTCTTTTATAAAGAAGAAAATGTGCAT
>Ga0302285_10001361_pt1 | contig 13518 bp, 2 predicted proteins | sample III_Fen_E2_2_FD_200455 | JGI IMG/M metagenome (GOLD analysis project Ga0302285, IMG submission 200455) | Peat permafrost microbial communities from Stordalen Mire near Abisko, Sweden - III_Fen_E2_2 | ecosystem: Environmental > Terrestrial > Soil > Wetlands > Permafrost | place: Sweden: Abisko...
ATTCCTACATGCTGGCCTGCATTATCATCCTAAATAATAGCCCTACAATGAAATCAAGAATAGCATATCACCAAGTGATGGCACAACATCTATTATTCAATCGACTGATCGAACTCACCATCAATACCAGGACTATTAGCTTGATAGCTCGAGGCACAAAGAAGAAAATAGCTATTCACATCATTTGAATACTAATAATAGTAGAGAAACGTTCGGAAATAATTAATACAATCTTAACAATAGTAGTAATACGTATAATTCCTCATAATAGCTAAGAAACATCGTGAGACACAATGTGTAATTGCAGAAAGATAACTAAACTAAAGGGAAGTAGATATTATAATAATAGCCGATTTAGATTGTGAATTACTCGGGATATGATGAATGCAAGTATGATATCAATGGAGAGGTGAGATAACCTGCTTAATATGATGGTAAAGAAGAAATAGAAGAAGAAAACTAAGCTTCATGGGAATCATAATAGCAGCAGCAGCTTGATCCTCGTCATAAATAAGGACATTCATAAAGGGTCGACAGAATAAACAGCTAAGCAACGTCTAATCAGACAACGGAGCAGATACAGCATAGATATGACTCATCGGAAGACAGTTAGTCCTTGAAAGAAGCCAAATAATGTACAGATTATTTTTAATAGATTTTCAGGAATGTGTTGTAAAATATGATATTTTATTGGATGTAGACTGGGGGAGCTAATCGAAGATGGAGAGTAGTTATAACAGCAAGGACAATAATATGCGCGCTAGCTACAAGAATGCTATGATAATTACAAACTAAAAAGCTAAGACGATGAATGAAATTAATGAGTTTGATAGAGTCTCAGTGATATCGTAGGCTAGATCGAATATTGGAGGAGAAGGAGAATAAACAAGGAAGAGTGTTTTATAGAATGGCAGCTCGAAGTAGGTTAAGAAGACTGAGTAATAGGTTGTGCCTATGTGTAATCACATTTAATGCAAGAAAGAAGGCAGATGCATTATTGTAGGAGGGTCTAAGGAATCATAGAGTCATTTTTTTAAGACAAAGGAAAGAGATTAATTGCGGATAATTCCTGATATTAGTTAGATTTAAAAGAGAGCAAAACCGAAGGAAGTCAATGGATAGCAATAGTAGACGTTTGATATTATTACGAATAGTGAGCAGTGAAATGGAAGAGAAGAGGAGATTTTATGGGACAATTATCACAAAAGTTTAATTCTAAAATGATTACATATTGTTTGTTGGCATAAATAAATTGGTTAAATTCAAATAAGGATATTATTAAGGTGTTGCATTATTTTTCTTCTTATGAATTTCCTAAGAGTGAACTTATAGAAAATCTAAGAACACCCATACAACAATGGGAAGCAAATTTGAAATTAGGTTTATTTTAATCTTTATTTAGTTAGAATAATAATAAATAAGTTATGTTATTTTTTTATTAATTCGATTCGAAACAGAAAATATGAAAGATTTGAGTGGGTGATTTGAAAGCCATGAAATAATGCTAATATCTTCATCAATACCAACTTAATTATGACTCTGCTCAACCAAGCAGCCATCTGTGGAGTCTCAGAGTCATGCTCTTCTGCGTTAATCTCGTTCAGGAGATTCCCCTTCAAAGGTAAGTTATAAAAGATTGGGAAATTATTTCAAATTGAATCTTTTGCACAACTTAATCTCTAATGTTTTGCTTCTATTTTGCCTTTTCTAGGGAAAGATGATGCAGATTTGTTTAAGAAAATACAAAGCGGAGAATATCGAGTCTCCTCCAGTGCAAGTCCCTCAGCTGCAGCGTTGATTCACAAGCTACTCAGACAAAACCCAAGTGAACGACCAACAGCTAGAGAGGTATCATATATTTAAAGTTATTTTGAGTTCATTAATCCATTCAGAGAAGAAAGAAATAATATTAAAAACTGTGTAACTTGATTGAGCTTTTTTGTAAACTAATTTTCTTTTTAGATATTATCAGATCGATGGCTAACTGATTGATGAGTAAATTCAATCGTACAAGACTTTGTTCTTTAGCCTTCTCCTATTAATTCATTTCTTGCATTATCCTGTGTTGTCTTATTTTAGTAATGTCAACAAACAAGCCAAACTAGAGAGAGATAAGACAAACATATTACATTATTGTACATTTTTTGCTTTGGGAGAATATTACATTCTATCTCTGTCTGTGTCTTTCAGTTGTGGTTATTTTTTGTTAAACTTACTTCTTCTTTGTATAATCATAAACGCATCTTATTAATGCAAAAAAATTACATTTTATTCGTATTTATAATCGTGAATTAATATTTACCTTTTTTATGAATCAAGAAACAGTTACTTAAGCACCTTAAACTAGTATTTGTGTGTGTGTAGTGTAAATACAGTTCACTGGATCACTAATACCTTGTTTGTTTTTTTATGATCGTAGGAGGAATTGTCGGGATGATCAAGATGATAAAAGTCAAAACACATAGGAGAAAGAGATGACAAGCTCCTAATAAAGAGGAGTTAATGAACTCCTTGTAAGAACATTTAGGTATTATTTTTATCAATTTCTAATAATTTGCATTTTTTTATAATCTTAGGAGGGATTGTCGGATGATCAAAGTGATAAAAATCAAAAAACAAAGGAGAAAAAGATAGCAAAGTCCTATTAAAGAGAAGTTAATAAACTCAAGATCATTTATGTATTATTTTGATGATTTTCTAATAATTTGCCTTTTTTTTTTATGATCGTAGAGGAAATTGAATGATGATCAAATAATAAATGTAATAAAACAATTTATGCGCATAAATGGTAAAGCATAACTTCCCCTTTTATTATCTTTTTTCAATAACCTAGAATACAGGCCCTACAGCTATCACCCAACTGGAAGGCAGAATCAACAAAATGGAAAAGAATACGGACAGCAAGAACAGCCATATGAAAGGCAAGATCACCAATATAGAAGACAGGATAAGCAATATAGATTCCAACATCATCAAAATCCTTGAAACTATCATAAGTGAGAAGGAAAAACTAAAGAAAATCTCAGAAGATTCTCGTAAGAAGCGGAAATTATCAGAAGACAAATGAAGAAGATATCCTCCAAATCAATATATATTTATGTTGTCTTGTAAAACATTTTTTCTATGTGACTAAATTCACTCTATTATTCTCGATATCGATAGGATGGAAATTTTCATGACATCCAAAATAGATTTCAACTTTGATCTGGTTCCTTAAAGTGAGAGATAGATATAAGAGAATGTTTGTAGCTGCAATGCAACAACTGGACTAGCATTCGTAGCTGCAATTAACACACTAAATATCATAGATAGCCTGGGAGTTTATCGTCTCCATTTTTGTTTGCATATATTTCTTTATGATCTCTATGAATATATGCTTTGATGGTGTATTCAAAGGATAAAGATCATGAAATATTGCGAATGAGTTTTGCTCTTCTTACTCTCCCTAGGACTGCTTGCATCTCTGAACACAAACATCTACATCCGTGGAGAGCTCATAACTGACCGAGAAATGATATTCTCAAAGCGTTTCCTCTCTGGCTAGCTGCTCATAAACATCCTATGCATATCCTTAGTCTCTTTAAACATTTCCTTACTCCTCCTCTCGCATAATCCCCTATTTCTTAATGGTATTCTACTTGAAATTCATCTCCTTACGAAAATTCAACAAAAAAATACTCAAAGGAATCTAATTAAATCGCAGACTCAAAGCAGTTTATTTGATGCATCGATTAACCCTTGGGATATGTTTCCGTGCTATCTCGCTGCGTGCGTGTACTTTGACATAGAGAAATACCCGAATTCGAATGGTGGAGTATTATGGTTGAAACACGGCGATTACGATATCACAAATTTGCCCTTTTCAATATAGTTCGAGTGGGCCTTCTGCTGGGCTGTCACAACGATTCTGACAGTTGAATACAGTGATTTTACACCACAACCACAGGATGAAGTGCTGTTCACGATCGTCTGCATGCTTGTGTCTTGCATTATTTTCCTATATTGCATAAAATTCATCTGGGAAATCTTCCAAGAACTCAACTCAAAAGAAGGTAAGTATCTGTAAGTTTTTACAATTACAATATTAGGAAAATGGGCAATAGTTGATTTGTGTGTGTTGACATACTTGGGAATATTCAAAGAGAAAGGTTACAGCGATAAATCGTTACATGAGAATCAAGCAAGTGAATTCTTCATTGCACAGATGTATCGGAGCGTATATCGAATATTAATACAAGCGATAGCATTCGCGTGATGAGTCTCTAGAGTAAGGCACAATTTCGAAACTTGCTTTAATCATGCCATATTTTGCACAGAAGGTGAGTTCAATCTACTGAGAAGAGTAGCATCATTTTCTTATCTTTTTTCTAGATAATCTTTGAATTGTTTTGTTGGTTGGTTATTAGTCAGATAGCAAATAGGATCTGATCTCCTGCAAAGAGCAGTAGAAACGAGGAACTGCTTAGAGAGAAGCAAACAAGATAAGATGGTGATCTCGAATTAGTTTCATAGCATCTTGTGCTAAATAAGCTTATTAAATCTTCGGAGAGAGAGAACAGGAAGGAATTAAGATTAAGAAGTCATTCTTTGTTGATTGTGAAGTCGGTAAGTATTTTAGATCGACGCATTATGAGAATGGGAAGTTAGCTAGAATAAAGTATTATAAAAATGAAATCAATAAGACGATTGTGAAGGCGTTTGTGGAGAGTCAGAAGTGAAGAAAGTGATAAATAATTAAAAAAAACCAAAGAAATAAAAAAAACAAAATGAGCCACAAATAAAACGAAGGTTCCTCCATCAAAGAGGAAAATGAGAAAACCCCAATAAACTCCTAAGAGTTCGAAAAAATGATAGAAGAATACTTGTAAAAATCATTTGTGTATTATTTTGATCAATTTCTAATAATTTGCAATTTTTTTATGATCGCAGGAGGGTTAGAATGATCACGATGAAAAAACTCTAAGCCAATAGCAGAAAGAGATGACAGGCTCCTAAAAAAGAGAAGTTAATGAACTCTATATAAGATCATTTATGTATTTTTTTGATCAATTTCTAATAATTTGCATTTTTTATGATCTTAGGGCAACTTTTCGAACAATCCAAGTGATAAAATTAAACGACTAAATAAGAAAAGGAAATCACCATTCTATGAAAACGAAGTTAATAAACTCAAGATCATTTATGTATTATTTTGATGATTTTCTAATAAATTTTCTTTTTTTTATGATCTTAAAAGGAATTGTAGGATGATCAAAGTGATAAAAATATAATAAATGTAATAAAACAATTTACACACATTAATGGTAAAGCATAACTTCCCCTTTTATTATCTTTTTTCAATAACCTAGAATACAAGCACTACAACTATCACCCAACTGGAAGACAGAATCAACAAAATGGAGAAGAATATAGAAGGCAGGATGAACAATATGGAAGGCAACATCGTCAAAATCCTTGAAACTATCGTAACTTAGGACGAACAACTAAAGAAAATCTTAGAAGATTCTCATAAGAAGCGGAAATTATCAGAAGACAAATGAAGAAGATATCCAAATCAATATATATTTATGTTGTTTTGTAAAACATTTTTTCTATGTGACTAAATTCACTCTATTATTCTCGATATCGATAGGATGGAAATTTTCATGACATCCAAAATAGATTTCAACTTTGATCTGGTTCCTTAAAGTGAGAGATAGATATAAGAGAATGTTTATAGCTGCAATACAACAACTGGACTAGCATTCGTAGCAGCAATTAACACACTAAATATCATAAAAAAAGATCAGGAAATTCCAAGAAGATGCTGTCATCTGGGTTGATCCATCAAGGGTTAGAATTAAGAGCTTCTTCGTAAGTCACATATGATGGGCTTCTCAGAGAATATCTCAAAAAGGACAGAGCGTTTAGTGAGTAGAAAAAATTACCAAGAGTTGAAGAGGCAGTTAAATACCAATAACACTAAAAATATTCTTGAAATATTTAATTTGTGGTGATAATTTAATTCATATTCTTTTCTTTTTTCAATGTTTTAATTGCTTGAGTTTGTACAATCAACTGATGAGCATGTTTTGGAATATTAATCAGGCAGGGAGGGTCTATGAATATCGATTGCTTTTGCACAAAGAAAATATTGTTTTGCTTATATTATTGTTAGATTAAATTTCTTTAAATATTTTTAATAATTGAAATAATCCCTATTGTTTTAATTATTATCTTTTTTGTGTTGGGATATTATTTGTATTCTTATTAAATCGATTTATTTTTAATTATCTTTCTCTCTCTCTCTCTCTCTCTCTTAATATCAATGCATTTGATTCATTTTGTTTATGATTTTTTTTTTATTTGAATTTTGAATTTAATTAATACATAGAAGGATCTTTAGTTCTGTTGCCAGCAAAACTAAATCACCAAGATTGCCACATATGTTTTTGAAAGACTCATTGAATTTATCGATGATTCAATGACAGATAATTGTGTGTTGCCACACTTGGGACTTCAGCATAAGGAGATTCAATGTGCCAATAGTGAATCTCCTGCTGCCAAATTGCTGCCTAAAATCTTTAAAGATTTTACATTATCTCAAGAAGGATCTTGAAATCGTTGTCCGAAAACTCCTTAAGAGTTTTTTAAAAAACGTGGACAAGAGGAGATTCGGGGTATCGTTCAATTAATTGTTTGAACAATTTTTTGGTTGGGTTTTCGGCAAGGTATGATTGGATTTGTTTGTTAAAACTGGATGAGGGGTCAAGCAGGTTATGCTAGTTAGGAGTGTAGGAATGTCTAAGAAAATAGTTAAATAATCATAGGCAACCAAAGGATCGTATTTTGTGGTCTACTACTCCATTGCGGGAATTAAAAACTTAGTGTGTTAACTGTTTGTAGTGCTGCAAAAAAGCAATAGCTACGCAGTTTGCCTTGCTGAAAATGATCTGTATTTCGTTTCTTGTTAATTAATTAATTATTTTTCTTTATTCTCGAGAAAGGAATTATTTTTTTCTCTCTTGGGGGACGGGGGGGGGGTGGGAATTGAAATGTTAAAAGCACTTAGTGATTTTATTTATTTATTTAGCCTTGGGGATGTTAAGGAAGTTAGAAGTCTATGCGCGGGGAGATAAATAGAAAAGGGATAATTAATTGGAAAGTGAATAATTAATCTTTCAGAAATAAATCAATTTATTTTGTGAGATGCAAAATGAAATTGGTGGATTTAATATTAAATAATTGAATTTCTCTTCTGTAGGGGGTCGTGTAAATAAGTGATTAATGCCACTTCTTGATTTTCTCTCTCTTTCTCTCTTCTTTAAAGTATCAAAAGGAGGTAACTCCTTTTTATTTGTTCTTAACTTATTCAAACTAAAGTTAATATTTACTGTGATTTGAACAAAACAACTTTAGGAAAAATAACGACCAAAACAAAATGTTAGATCCGTCATTTATTTTATTTCTATCTTTTTCTTACTTTGTTTTTTTTATATATAAAAACTGGTGCATTATTTGCATTATTTTTTCATAAAATTAGATTTTCTAATTCGAATCTAGGATCTAAATGTAAAAACCACTTATATCAGTATTTTTAATAAAAATCAAAGGAGGATTTTTTTGCTTAATTGATATTTTAAAGCACCCTCTTTATAATAATATAAATTTTTACTATTCTTGTTTCAAACCCTCTCTCTCTCTCTTTTCTAGACAATTTCAGACAAAAAATTAGTTATGTTTGTGTGGCATAATTTCTTATTCATTTTCTTATTTTTCTCTCTCTTCCTCTCTTTTAATATTCATTTTGTAATTTTATTCAATAAATTGCATCTCCTCTTTTAACCATTATTTTCCAGCTAACAAGTAATATTTGCTTATAGCTAGGTCAACAATAATCGGAAATATATATTTCTATGAATAATAATAGCTTAACCCTCAGCTCCATTGAAAGGAGTGTGGGCAAAAAGCTTATCTCTACAATTATTCACAGAGAGATTGTGAATAGGAAACATGAAAGTTTTCTAAATTGCATGTATAAATAAAGAAAGCTGCTTCTTTTCAACATATAAATTTCATGTCAGTCATGATTTCAGTTCGAGCGAATTGTGAAATTCATAGATTTAGGAAGTATTTTATGGATTTTTTTTCCTCTTTTTTGAAGTCGGTATCATAGGAACATATATATATCAGCGCTCTCGATCTATGATAAATCTGCCTCTTCATTGAAAACATTTTCGCATACTTAAGATTTTCGTGTTCGCTATTCCTTTCGGCTGGTCAAAAACTAGGATAGAATTCCAAAAGGGAACAACTTTCTTAAAAACTAGCTTTCAAGTTGAGGGAGTTGTCAAAGATCTTGTTGGATTTGTTGTTAATAAGTATTAATATGATTTTTATAGTTGCTCCCACAAGATATTGATTGCTCTTTGGTGCTATCAAATATTTAATTATTCTTAATTTTCATTAATGCGCTGATGAGATCGTTAGATTTACCCGCTCTTTGATTATTCATTGTTAAATATAAATCTTATTAACTCACTATTTTGATTTCAAAGACACGATTGAAACATATGGTGGGGAGGAATTGGGGGATATTAAAAAAGAAAGAAATTACCCTTCAAGAATAATAGAAATCAAATTAAAAACCTCACCCTTCCTTCCCACAAAGGCAGTTAGAAGAACACTATGAAAAAAGAGAAGCTTATTTTAAATTAAACTTGATTTTCAAAATAATGAAATTTTGAATGAATTTCAGGAAAAGGGAATTTCTTTTCGGAAGTAATCATACAATTGAAAGTTCTAAAGCTAAATGTACAACATCAATAGAAGAGATTCTGTGGCAGAATCAGACAAGAGATTGTAGAGAAAAGAAGTGGTATTTCTTTGTTTGAAATAGATAAATTCATAATGGGGAAGGCGAGTTGAATTTAAAGAAAAATCAGTTAATTATTCAAATTTTTCAATTATTTTTAATTTCCAAAGGATCCCCAGGAAACCCCTTCAAAGAACAAGAAGCCAATATCCCCACTTTCTTAATTAATTGGAAAGGGAATTTAATTAAATAAGGGGATCATATAAATTATGAAAATATCACCATTATAAAAAATAAAAACAATCAGCAGGCAATTATGACTTTTACGGATAGAAATCCGCTATTTTTTTGAATCATCGGATCATGGTGCAGTAATGCGACATTTCGCCAAGAATTTGAACCCAATAACATAATTGCCTAGCCAAATGACTCTGCTGCGACATAAGAGAAAGATAGAAGAAGAGATTAGTTACAGCAATGATCCATGATAAGCATGAGATTTATGATAATGCTCTACTATTACTCTCTCTCGATCTCTTTGTCTATCTCCTCAGCAAAAAGAAGAAGAGCTAGATATTAATATGCGCCTCCCTTCTTTCTCTTTTTATTTTACATATTTATTCTTTATTTTGACCCATATTATCTTTCAAAATCTCTACAGTGGAATAATTATGAAATTCCACTGGTTCCTCCATTCATCTCATCATCATCGTCTCTAAAAAGAAGAAGAATTTTAAGAAAAACATATACAAATCATACAAAAATATTAAATAAAAAAGACATTTTAAAAATCAATGCAAATAAAATAAACAAAAATATTCAAAATTAATTAATATCGGAAGCCGTTAAAATCAATTATGAAAATTACAAAAATAACCATGCAAATTGCAGCAGGAAAAACGTAGGAAAGTAAAAAACAACTTAGTCTTTTAAATTGATGTCGTTAGAAAGAATGTAGTAACATCTAATTAATTTCACATAAAGAAACTTCATTTTTTCTAGAAATAAATTGATTTAAAAAGAGAAAAGAGAACATTATTAACAAAAAAATGATTAAATGCTGATGGCTTTGGTGATTAGATGTTGATTTGTGATATAATATGAGAGAAATATGTAATTAATTTAAAGTTATTACTTGAAACTCAAATGATCTCTTTGAAAAAGTTGAGTGAATGTGTGTATTTGCTCTTAGCTTAAGGGAAAGAAGACGTTTCACTTAATCTAATATAAAAAACAGTTATTGAAATCGAGAGAATAATAAATAATAGACTAAGTTACCTTTTCACTCTAGTGATTTTAAGAATAAAAGCAAAATCAGATCAGATTGATTTCTTTTTTGAAAATGCCAAAAAATTGCACAATATCATTAAAATATCTCTCAATTTCTTATTTAATCCTTTGGTTATTATGAATTCATATGAAAACCAAGAACAAACTAGTCTTTCTTTTTCTCATTCATTTCTTGAAAGCTATTTGAATCTAGAAGAAGATTCATTTGGTTCCAGCCAATTAATAAAGAAAATAATTTGATGTCCTATTTTGTTTCCAATTTGATAAACTCAAATCAAATCTTCAATAATCCATCATTATTCCTGCAAAACCTGCTAAAATCGAATAGTGTGATGGTTTATTTTGACAATTGTGATTGTAATTGGGGAGCAGACTAGAAAATTTTAAAGAAGGCTTAACTCTTCCGCTGAAATTTAATAGATGGGTGGCAAAAGTGACGTATGATTGAGTAAATTATATTTCTGGGGTGGGGAGAGCTAAACGCAGGCAAAAGCTTCTAAATTTTGAGAGAGAGGGAGTCTATAAAACTGGAAATTTAGCTCTCCCCCTTTGGTAACACGACCAAAAGTTACGCAACTATTGATCTCAAATTTTGTCAAAAAAAAGCTCAAAATTTATTGCTTCAACAAGCATTTTTTGCTCGCTCATTATTCTTCCCTCTTAAAACTCATAGCTCCCAACACATGATATCTTCTTCTTACGCCTCTGCTACAGTTCCGACAGATAAATCCGAAGGGATGATGAAATATAGCAGCAAGCTGGAATCAGCATTCGATCTCTAGACATTTTGGGGCAGGGTGAAGCACTTCACTATGATGATGAACCCACAGTACATAATATAAATGCATTTATTCAGAGAAGATTTGATTTATTGGGATGTGTAGCTACTCAATGAGGCATCCAAAAGTCAACATTTCTTGATTTTTTAATACAGAAACTTCTTCCATGGTGAAGAAGCACTTTTGAAGTATGCTAAGAATCTCAAAGAGTACGAAAACATGAGTAATATTGGAAATCAGAAAGACAATGAGAAAGTTTACTCCAATGAAGAACTATGGCGCATGAAGTACTGTGTCTTATCAAATGTAAGAAAAATCTACTTTCATTCTTTTTTTGTAAAAAGGTGGAATTAAATTAGCAAACAAAACTAAAAAATTAGATAGATTAATCAAATTAGGATATTGATTTTTTTTCTGTCTACTAAAACAATAATAATAGATTCATCCTCAGACAAATGAAGCAATTCCTTATCCATTCCGTACAAGTGCATTCGTGCTTTCCAATACTCCTATTAGCTTTGCTCTTGCTTGTCTACCACCTACTGTAAATATTTTACATAACAAAATTCATAAATATTCCCCCTTTTTTTATTTTCATTATCATTTTGTTCATTCTTTTCAATAATTATTCTCCTTGAAATTACTTAGCCAATCAATTAAATTCTCAGTTAATCTGGAAACTAGACATTCAATTTCTGCTTCAATTATTTCAATCGAAATGTGTCCAATGTCTACAGCAACACAGAGTTAGCTAGTAACAAACATTAATTATGTTAATTGTAGTTATTTCCCTTTAACTTTACTCTTCTAATCTATTTCAAACATTTCTAAAAAATAACAATTGTTTTTTTAATAATTTCTTAAATAGTTTCCTTCACTGGAGCTGTGACAGCAGCAATCGTTGGTAGTCTTGGCACAGCTGCATTATCCAAGAAGATCACATACAAGCCACTATAGAACATAGTATTTAGCATTTCTCCTTATTTTGGAGTTGCTGTTGCTAATGTCTGCAACCTTGCTTTCTCGAGATTCCAAGATTTCTCGTAAAACAAATATTCTTGGATTTCAAAGATATTTTCATGTTTTTTGATGGTTCTAAAAGATTTTAACAATGCTAATTATTCATTTGATTTGCTGGAAATAGTAAAGGAATTGAAGTGTTTGATGTGGAATCTGGGGAATCACTTGGATCTAACTCTCTCATAGCTGGTAAATTGAATAAACATAAAACCAACAATAATATTGATGTTGTTTATATTTGGTTTTTGAAAAGCTAAAATGGCCTTCTGGTAGACTGCTTTAAGCAGATTAGTCATTCCAATTCCTGTGTTTTTGATTCCAATTGGAGGAATTAATTACCTCACGAAAACTGGTCGATTCCCTAAAGGCGCTGTAGCAGGCAATGCTCTGAAAGTAGGTAAGAATGGTTGATACCTTTTGAGAAGTCTTGATTTTGTTTTTGTTAATGTGTTTTCTTTCTTCTAATTTCCAGGATTGTCAGCTTTGGGTTTGTGGATTGGAGGTACAGTTGGTTTTTCATTATTCGAGCAGAACACAAAGTGCCATATTAGCAAATTAGAGCCTTAATTCTAGAATCTACTAAACAAAAATGGCAAGAAAATAGAAAACATAACTTTCAACAAAGGGCTATGAAGATGCTGCAACTACAACAAGATCTAAAATTAAAAATTATTAGCATTAAAAAATTAATATTTATGAATTCTTATCCTTCTTCGTTTTGTGTTCTTTTTGTTTATTATCTATTTACCTTCAAATAGGACACAAACCACAAGATCATTTGATAATTCCTAAAAGTTATTACGAAGCAAATGAGATCAAAGATTAATATGTGTTTTTCAATTTTTTCAATTAAAAGTGATTGTTTGTTACCAAAGATTTCATGTTAAAAAGAATCTGGGATTACAGCAGTGAACTTGTAGATTTATTTGATTTTTTTCGAAATTTTGATTTAAGAGAAAAAAGGTGATTATCTTTCAGCAAAGAAAGAAGGCATGTGGGATAAAAGAAATGTAGTCTATTGTGATATAAACTTAATTGAAGAAAAATACATTTTTTTTTGGTCTGAAAAAAAGACAACTGAAAGAATAATCAATCAAGCACCTAAAGACAAATTAACAAACCGAAATATTAAGTTTTTTGTATAATTTGAAACCACTTTCTTATATCAGGGAATCATATTAAATCGCTATTTAATAAAATCGTTACAGTTGAGGATAATAACTTAGCAAAGAAAGTCAAAGTAATCTAAAATTTCTGATTTTTTAAGTTCTAAAATAAATAAAAATTATGCTTTAGTTAATTTGGAAAAAACCCAATAATTTTGGATTAAGAATAATAATAAAAAGAGCTATCAAACTGACTTAACTTAATAATTAAAATACATTTATTGTAAAGGCTGTATAAGGAAGGATATGCATCTACTGCAAAAATTTTTTAGGTGAAAGATATTTATTAATTGGATGATGCAGGATGATTGGATATGGAGGTAGTTATTTTTGAATAAAGTACATCATATTAATACTAGCCTCTCAATTTCTTGATAGCTCTTTCTCGCATAATTCCCTCCAAGAAAGCCTTTAGGAGAATGATTAATTTAATCAACTTAGCGATCAAAGAAAGAGCAATTAATTATTG
>Ga0302285_10001362_pt1 | contig 13516 bp, 15 predicted proteins | sample III_Fen_E2_2_FD_200455 | JGI IMG/M metagenome (GOLD analysis project Ga0302285, IMG submission 200455) | Peat permafrost microbial communities from Stordalen Mire near Abisko, Sweden - III_Fen_E2_2 | ecosystem: Environmental > Terrestrial > Soil > Wetlands > Permafrost | place: Sweden: Abisko...
ATCACTTTACTTACAAAAATACGTTGGGATGTGCATTATACCACATGCTAATCTAAAATAAAAAGAGAAATGCCCGATATCAAATATCGGGCATTTCTCTTTAATTATAATATAAAGTACCTTTCGGGGCTTTATACCGTCATTATTTCTTTCTCTTTGGCGGCTAATACTTCATCAATTTTTTTTACAAACTTGTCGTGAAGTTTTTGCACATCATTTTCAGCATCTTTGCCCAAATCTTCAGCAAGACCTTCTTTTGTTGCTTTTTTGATATGCTCGATAGCATCGCGGCGGGCATTACGCACACTCACTTTGGCATCTTCGGCCTCTTGCTTCGATTGTTTTACTAACTGCTTGCGGCGTTCTTCTGTAAGTGGCGGAATACCTAAACGAATAGTTTCGCCATTATTCATAGGGGTAATACCGACTTCGGATGCCATAATAGCTTTTTCTATTACACTAATCATCGCTTTTTCCCAGGGTTGAATAGTGATAGTCTTAGCATCGGGAGTAGTTACGGTAGCAACACCACTAATTGGTACATGGTTGCCGTAATATTCAACATGAACACCATCCAAAATGCGTATATTAGCTTTCCCGGCACGGATGTGAGCTAATGATTCATCTAAGAAGTGTACTGCGCCATCCATTTTTTCTTCGGCGGTTTTTAAAAATACCTTTACATCTGTCATAGCTGTAGTTATTTGTAAGTGAAGTATTTGTGTATTGTCGTGGTGAGCTCAACACTTCACGTTGAGACTGTTGAGTACGACACGAATTTTTTCAAAGGTGGTGATGGTAGTGGGGACCAACGGGAGACGTAATTTGTTTTCTATCATATCCATCACTGAAAGGATGCTTTTAACGCCTGCCGGATTTCCATCTACAAAAAGCAATGATATTAACTCGGTAAACTGGTGATGTATTTCGCGCGCAGCATCGAACTGTCCATTGAGAGCCAATCGCACCATGCGGCTGAACTCATAAGGAAAAGCGTTGCCTATCACAGAAATAACCCCCACCGCACCTAATGTAATTAACGGAAAAGTGATACCGTCGTCGCCCGAGATAACCACGAAATTATCGGGTTTGTTTTTGATAATATCGTCAATTTGAGGAAAAATCCCCGAAGCCTCTTTAACGGCCACAATATTTTTGAAATCTTTTGCCAGACGCAACGTGGTGGTAGCCGTCATATTTACACCTGTTCGTCCGGGTACATTGTAAAGTATAATAGGAAGGCTCGATGCTGTTGCGATTGATTTAAAATGTTGATATAAACCCTCTTGAGATGGTTTATTGTAATAGGGAGTTACCGACAATATAGCATCGACACCACTAAGGTCTTCCGACAATAGTTTGTCAACAACCGCTTTCGTGTTGTTGCCTCCAATCCCTAGCACAATAGGTAGTCTTCCGGCATTAACTCTGATAACAAAGCGTGTCACCTCTTCTTTTTCTTCTTCGGTCAAAGTGGCCGTTTCGGCCGTGGTGCCACACACAACCAGATAGTCGGTGCCGTTTTTGATTTGATGCTCTACTAATCTCGCAAGTGCTTCAAAATCAATTGATTCATCTGTTTTGAATGGGGTAATCAGGGCTACGCCCATCCCGGTAAGTTTACTTTTGGTCATACTATGAAGTCAAAATGCGGTTGCAAATGTACACTTTTTTTGTCATTTTTCTACCATTTTGCACTAACAAAATTGTCGAAAAAGAGAGGAATGAGTGAATTTGGAGTAAATGCTGACGTTACTCAATATGCTGACACAGTGTTTGATGTGAAAGTTATTTTTTATAAGCCGCATCTCACTAAATTGCAATTGATCGTATACTCTAATGCAAATTTATTTTCAAATCAATTCATCGTGATGGTTCAATCGTTTGTTTTCGTAAAGTTCAATTATACAGTTTTTTACGTTTTCAAATTGTAGGTCACAAAAAAACAGCTATCTTTGTTCTTTCAAAAAAAAGGTGGCAATGAAAGATGATATTGAGGATAAGTTATTTGTATATAATACTTTAAGTAGAAAAAAAGAGCTTTTTAAACCCCTGCATTCACCTCACGTGGGCATGTATGTATGCGGTCCTACTGTTTATGGTGATGCTCATTTGGGTCATGCCCGACCAGCAATTACATTCGATTTGGTGTTTCGTTATTTAACTCATTTGGGCTATAAAGTGCGTTATGTGAGGAATATAACGGATGTAGGACATTTGGAGAATGACGCCGATGAGGGAGAAGATAAAATTGCAAAGAAAGCACGCTTGGAGCAATTGGAGCCTATGGAAATTGTGCAATTCTATACCAATCGATATCACAAGGCAATGGAAATGCTCAATGTGCTACCACCCAGCATCGAGCCTCGTGCATCGGGACATATCATTGAACAAATTGCTTTTGTACAGCGGATACTGGATGCCGGATTAGCCTACGAAAGTCAGGGTTCTGTCTATTTCGATGTCGAAAAATATAATAAAAATCATCATTACGGTAAGCTTTCGGGACGCAATATCGATGAATTAATTGATGCAACCCGCGAACTGGATGGCCAGAGTGAAAAGCGGCGTGGAGTGGACTTTGCTCTTTGGAAAAAAGCACTGTCCGAACATATAATGCGCTGGCCTTCACCATGGAGCGATGGTTTCCCCGGATGGCATCTCGAATGTTCAGCGATGGGAACTAAATATTTGGGTGATACATTTGATATTCATGGAGGTGGAATGGATTTGGTTTTTCCTCACCACGAATGCGAAATAGCACAATCGACCGCCGCTCTGGGACATGAGTCGGTACGATACTGGATGCACAACAACATGATTACCATCAACGGACAAAAGATGGGTAAATCATTGGGCAATTTTATTACTCTCGAAGAGTTTTTCACAGGAAATCATAAGTTGCTATCGCAACCATTTAGTCCAATGACCGTACGTTTCTTTATTCTTCAGGCACATTATCGCAGTACTCTTGATTTTAGTAATGATGCATTATTAGGTGCTGAAAAAGGATTAAAACGTTTAATGCAGGGGTATAAATCACTGAAATTGATAAAAGCTGATGACAATTATGCTCCTACGCAACTAAATGATGAGTTAATTACGTCTATAATAAATGATGCAGAAAAAGCAATTTCAGATGATTTAAATAGTTCATTAGTAATAGCATCTCTTTTTGATGCTGTCAAGCTAGTAAATGCAGCTAAAGAACAGCGAGAATCTCTTTCCTCAAGCCAAAAAAATCGACTGACACAATTCTTTGAAACTTATATGGTTGAAATATTAGGACTTATTGATGAGGAGAAAGAAGTAGGAACGGTTACTGATGCTTATCAAAAAGCAATCGATTTATTGCTGAATCTTCGTCTTGAAGCAAAAGCAAACAAGGATTGGGCGACCTCCGATCGTATCCGTAATCAATTAGCTTCCTTTGGTTTTGACGTTAAAGATACGAAAGAGGGCTTTGAATGGAAGTTATAGCTAATTTTCGGGTAACTGTTTACTTTCAGTCGAATCAATTCAGATTTGAACGGAAACAGGGCTGAGAAGTCGTTTTTTCATTGTGATTTTATGTTAAATATCAGGGTAAAAGGCATAACGGCACACGGCGATAGAAAGATAATTGCTACTTTTGTGGGCAAATTTTAATCGAAAATACTTGGATTGACAATTTTACGTTATTGAAGTGTAAGACTTAAAACAACTCAGATGATTCGAAAATTTATTTTTTTGATGGGGCTGTTAGGTGTCACTCAAATGACGTATTGTCAAACTTTTGAGCACACTATTGAATTTGGCCCGATGGTAGGCGGTTCTTTTTATTTGGGAGATGCCAATAACACACCGTTTACTGATATAAAACCGCTTTTGGGCGGATTGATACGATATCCGTTAAATAACCGTCTGGCACTGAAAGGTACTGTGATGTTGAGTGGGGTAAAAGGGTATTCAGATACTTATCAGGTTGCGTTCGATCATCTATATGCGTATGCAGCGCTTCATGGAGAGTTTAATTTCTTTCCGTATGAACGGACAGATTTTGAAATGCAGAGTTCTATAATAACTCCTTATATATTGGGCGGTGTTGGCTATATTTATTCGCAGGGGCAGAGTCAAAATTCTACAATGACCATAGCTCCTATATCACCGACCCGGGCTGTAGTATTGAGTTGTGGAGTGGGAGGGAAGATGAAGATAAGCAGCAGGGTTGATTTGAATGTGGAATGGACAATCAATAAAGCGCTGTCAGATCGTTTGGAAGGTGTTGCCGAGCTGAATAATTCTTATTTATTGAACCAAAATATGACGTTCAATAATGATTTTTTTTCAACATTTACTGTGGCAGTGACTTTTGCAATATTTACACAAAAATGCGAATGCCACGGTAAAGCGTTCAAAGGGTATTAAGAGTTAATTGAAAAACAATGAGTTCGCTTAAAGATAAAATAGATATTACCCGTATTCCACGTCATGTAGCTGTTATAATGGATGGCAACGGACGCTGGGCGACTCAAAAGGGAATGGCAAGGGTTTTCGGACATCAAAACGCTGTTGGAGCTGTGCGTGATGTTACTGAAGCGGCAGGCGAAATTGGTGTAGGGTATTTGACTCTTTATGCTTTTTCGACCGAGAACTGGGGCCGACCGGAATCTGAAATTAATGCACTGATGGAGCTTTTAGCTATCAACATTGAAAAGGAAACGCCCAATTTGATTAAAAATAAGGTGCGTGTACTTTCTATTGGAGATTTGTCGCGTTTGCCCGAAGATGCCCGTAGAAGGTTGCAAAACAGTATTGAAATTACATCACAAAATAAAGGGCTCACTTTAGTATTGGCGCTAAGCTATTCGTCGAGATGGGAAATAGTGAATGCTGCAAAACGTTTTTGTCAGGATGTGCAATCAGGAAATGCTAAGCCGGAGGATCTTGATAATGCACTTTTTAGTAATTATTTAACCACAAAAGATATTCCGGATCCGGATTTGTTGATTCGCACCAGTGGAGAGTTACGTATCAGTAACTTTTTATTATGGCAATTGGCTTATTCAGAACTTTATTTTACACAGACACTTTGGCCTGATTTCAAAAAAGAAGATTTCTATGAGGCTATTTTTGAGTACCAAAGCAGAGAGCGCCGTTTTGGTAAAACCGGACAACAGATAAAAGCAGATTGACAAGTATTTACAAGCATATTACATCTATAAACAGCGTATGTTAAAACGAACATTATTCGCGTTCATTTCTTTGATTTCAACGGTATTAGCTTTTGCTCAACCCACTGATTCAATCCCCAAAGTTGCATCGGATACGGCTCAAGCCTCTATTCCGAACATTTATTATTCGCAAACCCCAAAGGAATACGAGATAGCCGGCATTAAAGTTACCGGTTCAACCATGTATGAAGACTATGTATTAGTAGGCTTTTCAGGTTTGACTATTGGTCAAAAGGTTAAAGTACCCGGAGATGAAATTACAGCTGCGGTAAAACGATTTTGGAAACAAGGTCTTTTTTCTGATGTAAAAATCTTTGCATCTAAGCTCGAAGGGAACAAAGTGTGGTTGAATATTGCGGTACAACAGCGCCCGAGGATAGCAAAAATCAACTATACAGGTCTTCGAAAATCATACATTGAAGATGTAGATCCTAAAATCGGAATGGTGAAAGGAAGTCAGATGACCCCTGATTTGAAGGACAAGGCAGTTACTGTAATAAAAAAATATCTGAACGAAAAGGGATTTCGTTATGCCACTGTGAATGTAATTCAAAAGGACGATCCTGTACAAAAGGGCATGGTAACTATTGACATTGATGTGGAACCGGGCGTGAAAGTGAAAGTGCATGAAATTTTTCTTGAAGGTAACAATGCATTGACTTTCAATCAAGTGACTGGTGCAATGAAAAAAACAAACGAACCTCGTTTGATTAACTTATTCAAAACCAAGAAATTTGTTCAGGAAGATTTTGCTGCCGATAAAAACCTCATTATTGTGTCTGACAGCATAACTCGTTTTGATGACCGCAGCGTGAATGTGTATATTAAAGTGGATGAGGGGAAACGCTATTACATTCGTAATGTCTCATGGGTTGGAAATACCTTGTACCCAAGTGAATATTTAAGTATGGTGTTGGGTATTAAAAAAGGTGAAGCTTACAATGCAAAACAATTAAACAACCGCTTGAATACCGATGAAGATGCGGTGGCCAAGTTCTATAAAAATAAAGGTTATCTCTTTATGAACATTGATCCGGTGGAGGTAAATACTTCTAACGATTCAATTGACTTTGAGATGCGTATGTATGAAGGAAAACCAGCTACAATTAATGAAGTAAAGATCAGCGGTAATAATCACGTATATGAGCATGTAGTGCGTCGCGAAATGTATGTGGTTCCAGGGCAATACTACAGTGAATCAGACCTGATGCGCACAATGAGAGAGTTGGCTCAGTTGGGTAACTTTGAACAAGAAAAACTTATGCCCGATGTACAGCCAAATCCTGAAGAAGGCACGGTAAATATTGGTTGGCCTTTGGTTTCAAAATCGAATGACCAGGTAGAATTTTCAGCCGGTTGGGGACAAACAGGCGTTGTCGGTAGCTTGGGATTGCTATTCAAAATCTTTTCAAACCCTCCAGTTATCGTTTTGTACCGGAAGGCGAAGGACAAACATTCTCAATTTCAGGTCAAACCAACGGTAGTTATTATCAGTCATATAGTGTTTCATTTGTTGAACCATGGTTAGGCGGTAAACGACCAAATTCGCTCTCAGTTTCGGCTTACTACTCTATCCAAACCGGTGTGAGCAACCGTTATTCCAGTTATCTGAGTAATTATGGTTACGGTAGCAGTTACGGTAGCAGCAGTTATGGCAGTTCTTATGGCAATAACAGCTACAGCTACGAAGCTGACCCTGATAAATATATTCATACATTCGGTTTCTCGGTAAGCTGGGGAAAGCGTTTACAATGGCCTGATGACTGGTTTCAATTGAACGTAGGGGTTGAGTACCAGCGTTATTCACTCAAAAACTGGAGCTACTTCCTGATGTCAGACGGAACATCCAACGTAGCGAGTTTAAACGTGGTATTGAGCCGTAATTCTACTGATAATCCTATTTATACGCGTAATGGATCCACATTCAGCCTTTCGGCACAGATGACACCTCCGTATTCTTCTTTCTCGAAAACCGATTATTCAGCATCGATGACTGATGCCGATCGTTATCGTTGGGTTGAGTTCTACAAATTAAAATTCAAAGGAAAATTCTTTACTCCTCTATCATCAGCAAATCGTACATTTGTGTTGATGGGCAGGACAGAGTATGGTTTCTTGGGATATTACAATAAATACAAACAATCACCATTTGAAACTTTCTATATGGGTGGTGATGGTATGACAGGATACACCACTTACGGCACAGAGACTATCGGTTTACGTGGCTATGAAAATGGATCATTAACCCCGACTGCTTCTTATTACAAAAATGGTACGTTGCAAAGTGCTCAAATCGGTTATGTGTATACCCGTGTAGGTGCCGAGTTGCGTTATCCGTTGGTATTGGAGCAAACTACAAACATCTATGCACTGGCCTTTGTGGATGCAGGAAATTGCTGGAGCTCATTTAAGCAATTCAATCCATTTGACCTGAAACGTTCTGCCGGAGTTGGTGTTCGTATTTTCTTGCCTATGTTCGGACTTTTGGGTATTGACTGGGCGTATGGATTTGATAAAGTTAATGGTAGTACTACCTACGGAGGAAGTCACTTCCACTTCATAATTGGACAAGAATTTTAATTGATTGTGCCTGAGTTTATGTATTATATTAAACTTAATTAACTATGAAAAAATTAGCTATTACAATTGCGTTATTGATTGCGACATTCGGCTTTGCACAAGCACAAAAATTTGCTATTGTGGATATGGAATATATCCTTAAACATGTCCCTTCGTACGAGTCTGCCAATGAGCAATTGAATCAGATTTCGAAAAAATGGCAAGCTGAAGTTGAGGTAAAGGCTCAGGTTGTGCAAAACTTGTATAAGACCTATCAAACTGAAGTTGTTTTTATGTCGCCGGAGATGAAAACAAAACGTGAAAACGAGATTGTTGAAAAAGAAAAAGTGGCTCAGGATTTGAAACGTCAATATTTTGGCCCCGAAGGAGAACTCTATAAAAAAAGACAAAGTCTGATGAAACCAATTCAGGATGAGGTATATAACGCAATTCAAACTATCTCGTCCGATAAGGGTTATCAATTAGTATTAGACAAATCGTCAGCTATGAACATTATTTATTCATCGCCAAAAATTGATATTAGCGATGACATATTGGTGAAACTTGGATATTCAAAATAAATACCTATTTTTGCGGAAAATTTAAACACTAAAAAAACGACCTATGCTTAAGAAAATTATCGTGCTTATTCTGTGCCTTGCACCTATGATGGCTTTTGGACAAAATAAATTTGGCCATATTAATACACAAGACGTGTATAACGCTTTGCCAGAGAAGGCAACTATTGAAAAAACTCTTCAGGATCTTGCTTCTGAGTATGAAAAGAACATCAATGCAATGCGTGATGAGTACAACAAAAAAGTAAAAGAATTTGTGGACAAGAAAGACAGTATGCCACAATCTATCTTACAAGCCCGTCAAAGCGAAATTGTAGATATGGAACAACGTATCACAACTTTGAACCAAACAGCTCAAACCGATCTTCAAAAGAAACAACAAGAGTTGGTTCAACCTTTGGTGGACAAAATAAAGAAAGCAATTGATGCAGTGGGTGTAGAAAATGGTTTCCTTTATATCTTTGATTTACAGGTTCCTGCCATTCTTTACCATTCCGATCAAAGTGTTGATGTATTGCCTTTGGTTAAGAAGAAACTGAATGTAAAATAACTATCTTCATGATATAAAAAAGACGAGGCAACTCGTCTTTTTTTGTTTTTAGGGCATAAAAAAGCACGAACTCATTTGAAGAAGTTCGTGCTTTTTTAATGTCAGTCTTAGACTCTTGGGCGGATTTGTTTGAAGAAATCGTTGCCTTTGTCGTCAACCAGTATAAAGGCAGGGAAATCAACCACCTCGATTTGCCAGATAGCTTCCATGCCCAATTCAGGATATTCGAGGCATTTGATGCTTTTAATATTGTCTTTCGCTAATATAGCGGCAGGACCACCAATAGAACCAAGGTAGAAACCTCCATGCTTGTGGCAGGCATCGGTTACCTGTTGGCTGTGGTTGCCTTTTGCAATCATTATCATGCTGCCACCATTGCTTTGAAACAGATCCACATAAGAATCCATTCGCCCGGCTGTGGTTGGCCCCATGGAACCGCAAGCCATTCCTGCAGGAGTTTTAGCAGGACCGGCGTAGTAAATCGGGTGTTCTTTTAGGTATTGAGGTAGCCCTTCGCCTTTGTCCAAACGCTCTTTCAGCTTGGCATGTGCAATATCGCGACCTACAATGATGGTACCGCTTAACAGTAAAAAAGTAGATACCGGATGTTGCGATAAATCGGCCAATACTTCTTTGATAGGACGATTGAGGTCAATTTTCACACCATGACTATGGCCGGAAGCATTTTTGTATTGAGCCGGAATAAGTCGACCCGGGTTGCTATCTAATTTTTCAATCCAAATACCCTCTTTATTAATCTTAGCCTTCACATTTCGGTCGGCACTACACGAAACCCCCATTCCCACAGGGCAAGAAGCGCCATGACGCGGCAAACGTACCACGCGTATGTCGTGCGCATAGTATTTTCCGCCAAACTGTGCTCCAAGACCAATATTTTGAGCCGCTTTCAATAACTTAGCTTCCATCTCCAAATCGCGGAAAGCCTGACCTAAGTCATTGCCTTCGGTGGGCAATTCATCTAGGTATTTCACGGAGGCAAGCTTTACTGTTTTCAGACAAGCTTCGGCCGAAGTGCCGCCAATTACAAACGCAATATGGTAGGGTGGGCAAGCAGCCGTACCCAGAGTTTTCATTTTCTCAATCAGAAATTTCTCCAATGTGTCAGGATTCAATAATGCTTTGGTTTCCTGAAAAAGGTATGTTTTATTGGCTGAACCACCACCTTTGGCAATGAAAAGGAATTTGTATTCGTTGCCATTGATGGAATAGACATCAATCTGAGCAGGCAGGTTGCAACCTGTATTTTTTTCGGTGTACATGTCCAGTGCCACCGTTTGCGAGTAACGCAGGTTATCTTGCGTGTAGGTGTTGTACACACCATGCGAGAGAGCCTCTTCGTCGCCGCCACCTGTCCATACATTTTGGCCTTTTTTTGCCATAATAATGGCTGTTCCGGTATCCTGACAGAATGGGAGTTGTCCTTCGGCGGCAATTTCGGCATTGAGAAGCATGGTTAGAGCCACCGCTTTATCATTCTGACTGGCTTCGGGGTCGCTTAAAATAGAAGCCACCTGTTCGTTGTGTGCAGGGCGTAGCATGAAAGAGAGATCGTGCATGGCTGCGCGTGCAAGTTTGGTAAGCCCTTCGGGAGCTACTTTCAGCACTTCTTGACCTTCGAAGTCGGCTACCGATACATGTTCATTGGTGAGCAGGTAATATTCGGTTTTATCTTTTCCAAGGGGAAAAGGTTCTTGATACTTAAATTCAGGAATTGCCATAAGTGTTTGATTGTTTAGAAGTTGTATTATAGAATTTGTTGAGATTTTTTGCTTCAAATACTTGTCAAAAATAGCTATTTTTTTTCAGTATGGGTTTATATTTAACCTTAAATATGCTGTGTCGGGGCTATTATTTTGAGATAAAATAGAATTCTTGAATTATTTAAACGATTGAAATACAGATAAATATATTGATGCAAATTTTCTAATTGCTTAAATATATTTAAAATAGACAGATATGTGTGTTATACCCAAAAAGTTGCCTTATCTTTGCAGTGTACTAATATAGTAATACGCTAATACTATAAACTATGATTGAAATAAAAGATTTATCGTTCTGGTATAAGAAAAAGTCGAAGGTTTTTGAATCGTTGACTATGACTTTGGAAGCCGGCAAAATTTATGGTTTGCTCGGTGAAAATGGAGTTGGGAAAACTACCTATCTGCGTATAGTTGCAGGTTTGTTGTTTCCCAATGAAGGAAGTTGTGTGGTAATGAACTCTGATCCAAGCAAACGTTATCCGAGTTTTTTATCGAAGGTGTTTTACCTTCCTGAAGAGTTTGAGGCTCCGCATCAAAAGGCTGACGAGTATGTGAGGCATGTTGGGCCGTTTTATCCGAACTTTGACTACAATCAGTATGCAGCTTATATGCAGGAGTTTGGAGTGAACGGGCAACGGAAATATTCTGAAATGTCTTTTGGACAAAAGAAAAAGGCGATGATTGCTTTTGCGCTTGCAACCAACACCGAACTGTTGTTGCTCGACGAACCTACCAATGGGCTGGATATTCCTTCTAAAGGGGTATTTCGTCGTTTGGTGGCTAGAGCTGCCGACGATGCAAAGTGTATCATTATTTCCACTCATCAGGTGCGCGACCTTGAGTTTCTTATTGATCCGATAGTGATTCTTGAGCGTAACAATGTGTTGCTGAATCAATCGGTGGAAACAATTACCCGCAAGCTGAAATTTGATGTGGTGGCCAAAGCACCTGCCAATGCGCTCTATGTGGAACCAATGATGGGAGGTTTTGGTGTGGTTGTGCCCAACGAAGATGGTGAAGAGAGTAAAGTCAACATCGAATTGTTGTTTAATGCAGCTATTGCCAACCGAGCTCAGTTTGCCGAGTGGTTTAAATAAAAATCTATAACAAATTAATAATATGAATGATATATTTAGTTTGCAACGTACATTCCGGATATTAAAGTCCGAGATATTTGCTTTCCGTAAGCAATATCTTTTTTATGCAATTTTTGCAGCCGCTTATACTGCAACACTTCTCTTGACTCAGCGTACAAACCTACATCCTGAAGTATTTGCTATCTTAGGCTGTATTCTGATTGTTATCGCTCCTTTTATGTTATATAATGATATATATCACAAGATTAAAGGTGTAAATTATGCAATGCTTCCTGCTTCTAATTTTGAAAAGTGGGTTGCTTTCTGGATTCAGAATGTGATAATTATACCCTCGATAATCGCGATTTTGTGGCTCATTTTAAGTGAAGCCAATTTATTGTTCTTCAATATTCCAATCAACTTTCATATTGATTGGAAAAGCGCTCATAAAGTAGCAATTATGGGTATTCTTGGTGGACAGGCCATATCAATGGCAGGAGTAATGTCTTTTAGAAGGTTAAAGTGGATAAAGACAATGGGCATTATTTTTGTTTTTCAACTTGCTCTTTTATTAATAACCCGTTTGTTTATTTTTCAGTTTAATTTTCAGCAGTATATGGTACAGGGACATGCGTTTAATATAGATGAGCAGATTGTTTGGTGGATGAAAGACTATATCTCAATTGTAATGTATGCAATATTTCCTTTAGGTTTGTGGCTGGTGTCATTTTTCAAGTTGCAGGAACAAGAGATGTAGAATAAAGAGAAAGTACACAAATTGATACGCAATGGAAATACACACATATTCAGAATCAGAAAAAATGACTTAAGAATCTTTGAATTTGCTTGCAATCAATTTTAATAAACTTATAATATGGAATTTACGAATAATACCCCAATCTACCTGCAAATTGCCGACTATGTGTGCGATAAGGTGCTATCCAACGAATGGACAGCAGGTGAACGTGTGCCTTCGGTACGTGAGTTGGGAGCCGATTTGCAGGTCAATCCGAACACAGTGGTACGCACGTTTGATTTTTTGCAAAATGAGAATGTCATTTTCTACAAACGCGGTATCGGATACTTTGTGACGGAAGAAGCTATACAAAATATAGTAAAACTCAATCGGGCTGATTTTTTTGAGCATCAATTGCCAAAGGTTTTCAAAACAATGGCGGCTTTAGAAATTACTTTCGAGGAGGTTCGAAACTATTATGACCAGTTCTTAAAACAATAACTTCAATTAAAACATGCGAGTATAGCCTCGCTGACCCTCGGGTCAATTGTCTTTAATGTAAAAACAAATAATAATCATCATATGAAAAAAAGAAGTAATATCACGTTGCTTATTCTTGGATTGCTCTTGCTGAGTATTCCGGTGATTGGTTTCATTTCGCTTAAAAGTGGCGTGAAACAAACGATTCAGAAAGATTCGGGAAACATGGTTAATAAATCGGCTTCCGATTCAACAGGCACGCATGTGTCATTTACTATCAGCACTGACGAGGATAGTAAAGTGAGCGGGAAAAATGAAAAGTAAACTACTACTACTCAATAATTACTTAATTAACTTACGTGCATGTGCGTAATTATAACATGGATGCGACTCCTACATGCAGGTAGTATCCACACAATCTTATCATTTAGAATGAAGAAATTTTTATGTGCTATTATGATGGTTCTTTTACCTTTGTTTGCTTTCGCGCAGGCAAGCCCCGGTGGCGCGTATCAGGTAAAAGGGCAGGCTGTGGATTCGTTA
>Ga0302285_10001364_pt1 | contig 13508 bp, 16 predicted proteins | sample III_Fen_E2_2_FD_200455 | JGI IMG/M metagenome (GOLD analysis project Ga0302285, IMG submission 200455) | Peat permafrost microbial communities from Stordalen Mire near Abisko, Sweden - III_Fen_E2_2 | ecosystem: Environmental > Terrestrial > Soil > Wetlands > Permafrost | place: Sweden: Abisko...
ACCCCGACAAAAAAGATCTTATCGGTTTTCCGGTGAGATCTTTTTGTTTTTATATCTGTTTAATGGAAGTGAATTATTACTGAAAATTTTCAAGGATTTAATTTGGATCAATCCTAAAAGTTGGGGGGAATAAAATAAAATATTAGTTTTGCAGGAAAAAAGACGAATGCAAACTAGTGGCTTTGAATTATTACTACCAGATGGAGTTTTAGACTATTTTGGGATAACTCAAGTAGATCAAAAAGAAAGAGAGATTATACTTGTATTAGAAGAAAGGAATGTAATACCTGAAGAATATCAAGGACGTAAACTAGAATCAAAAGGATTCTATGAGGATAGTAAAGTTCAGGATTTTCCTTTACGTGGTAAAGCTGTTTTTCTGATAGTTAGACGCAGACGTTGGATTGATAAAGAAACAGGCGATTACGTATTTCGTCATTGGGAACTAGTAGCAACAGGAACACGAATGACACAGGAATTCGCGACTTTTTTAAAAGGTATATCTCGATACTGAACCTATAAGTGCCACAAGTTTAGGAAAGTACTTCTGTGTCGACGGTAAAAGGTTAGAACAGCAATACATAGGATTCCTGAGTAATTATTTAGACTGGGATCAAAAAGGACATGCAGGTGATTGGTTGCTCTTTCCGGATAATATAGGACCTTATCTAAGCATAGATGAGACCAGTCTGTCCCAAGGAGAACTCTATACAATTCTCACGAATAAGGAAGCTAAAGGAAGAAAAGGAGCCATTGTCGCCATATTAAAAGGTGTTGATGCGGATAAGATTATTTCTATACTGACTACTATTAAGGAAATTAAAAGGCTTAAAGTAAAAGAAATAACTCTTGACATGTCTCCAAGCATGGCTAAGATTGCCAGGAAATGTTTCCCTAAAGCCACTCAGGTAACAGATCGTTTTCACGTACAACAACTGGCTTATGATGCAGTACAGGAAATGCGCATAGCCTTTCGATGGGAAGCTATTGATCAGGAGAACAAAGAAATAGAACTTGCCAAGACAACTAAAAAGAAATATATCCCAGACGTTTTAGAAAATGGAGATACCCTTAAACAATTGTTAGCCAGAAGCCGATATCTGTTATTCAAACGAGAAAATAAATGGACACCATCTCAGTACAGAAGAGCTGAACTGCTCTTTAGATATTATCCTTCCCTGGAAGAGGCATACAAGTTAGCTATGAAACTAGGAGAAATTTACCACACGGTTAAAGATAAAGGTGTTGGATTTACAAGGCTTGCCAAATGGTATGATGAAGTAGAAAAATCTGGTTTTAAATCATTTGGAATAGTGTCAAGAAGTATTCAACACAATTATCAGAATATCCTAAACTTCTTTGATAACCGTAACACAAACGCCTCAGCAGAATCTTTCAATGCCAAAATTAAGGCCTTTAGATCTTGTTTCAGGGGAGTAAGAAGCATCCCATTCTTTCTTTTTAGACTTACAAATATTTATGCTTAAATTTTATTCCCCTCAACTTTTATACTTGATCCACTTTTATACTTGATCCTAGTTATTGATGTAAAAGTAGGGCATAAATTGTACTTGTACGAAAAAAGCAACTCATTTCTGAATTGCTCTTTTGCGGTACGGACGGGACTTATTTAATTCTATCACGTACTATTTGGTTCTATATCGTAATTTCATATATATCATTATATCAACGTATAAACGGTTTATTACAGTGGATAACAATTGTGTTGAGTAGAGTATTATAGTATTAGATAGAATTTATGTCGGCAAAAACTTGCATAATTGCCGACATTTTATTATCTTTGTATAACTAAAAAAAAGAAGTTATGGCAACAGTCAAATTCAACCTTTCAACAAAAGTAGACAAATCAACTGGTAAATCATCATTACTTTTGCGTTTTATTGGTGGACGTACAATTGATACAAGAGTAACAAGTGGCTTGGTTGTAAATCCAAATCGTTGGGATGATGAAAAAATGCGTGTTGTCATTCCTCGTCTTGGAACTGATGAGCAAAAAGAACTTGTGAAGTTACAAAAAAGCCTAGATGAACTTACCAATTATATTTTAAATGAATTTGTTCATGCTGATAAGTCTATTGTAAATAAAGAATGGCTTGAATTAAAAATTGATAAATTTCTCTTCCCTGTTAAATATGAAATAAAAGAAGAAGTTATAGAAACAAAAACGCTTTTAAAGCATATTGAAGATTTTATTGAAACAGCACCATTACGAAAAGATAAAAAAACTGGTCGACTGCTGAACTTTAACAACCTTCAACAATACAAAGCAACCCAAAAACATATTATTCAATTTTCTGAGATTGAAAAAAAATCAGATTATCAATTTTCAGAAATTAACAAAGACTTTTATGATAGATTTGTTACTTATTTGCAAAATTCCATTCCTCTTACTAAAGATGGCAAACCAGTTTTATATGAAGATGGAACTCCCAAGTTATTAAAAAAGATGTTCACACAAAATTCAGTTGGGAAGCATATTAAGGTATTAAAAATTATACTTAAAGAGGCAAAGAATAACGAAATAGACATTTCATCATATCATGTATTCAACGAAGACGTTGACAATGTTTATTTGAATGAATCCGAATTGAAGCAATTAAAAGACCATGATTTTTCCAGTAATCCAGATTTAGACCATGTTCGGGATTGGTTTTTACTATTGAGTTGGACGGGTAGCCGTTTTAGCGATTTAGAAAAAATTCGTAAAATGAATATAAAAAATGGTTTTATTATCTTTCGTCAACAAAAAACGAATAATAAAGTAACTATACCATTGCATCCAGTTGTCAAGGAAATTCTGATGAAGTATAATTATGAAATGCCAAAGCAAATAGTAAATTCAGATTTTAATATATTTATCAAAGAAGTTTGCAAGCAAGCTAAAATTGAAAGCATAGAAACATTTACTAGAACTGTTGGTGGAAAGTTAATAAGTAAAACTTTTTTTAAATATGAACTTGTCCATAGCCACACTGGTCGAAGAAATTTCTGTACGAACATGTATAAACGTGAATTACCAACCTTGATGATTATGTCAATAAGTGGACACAAAACGGAGAAGTCTTTTTTTAAATATATCAAGGTAAAAGAGGAAGAGCACGCTGAAATGATGGCTAAGAAATGGAAAGAAATGTATAAATAATTTCTTAAAATATAAATTCACATTCGAATTTTGCCGTAATTATTTATATGCCTCTATTTTGTAGACATCTTCGTTTAAAAGTTTTATTGCTTCACTGAAACCTCCCTCAGATAACATTATTCTGACCTTTGCTAAATGTTTTAGAACATTTTCCCTTTCTCCATCTATTTCTTTATCAAATTTAAACATGTTATTTACTGTTTTGTAGTAGCTATTGCCCTTTACATTTATGACATTCCATTTTTGTGTTGTAGCAGAACACAATAATCGTTGCATAACATCAGCTTGTTTTCCTGCAACCTTACTAACTCCAAATTTAGTTAGGTTTTTGGGAATAGATGCTCCCATAGACATTATTACATATTGAAAATAATAAGCTGTTAATATCATATTATTATCAACAAACATATATTTTGTTAACTGTTCTATTATTTCATTATCTGAATATTGAGCAGTAGGGTCTATTTTTTTCACCTGAACGAAGTGCTTGCAAACATTCTCTATTAGGCTAATATTATCAGATGTTTTGAGCTCTTTGATTAATCCATTGCTTATTTCGCTGCTTATCATCATATTTATAGCATCGTCTTGAAGTGTTTCAAGTACAAATCCATCAGAACTATTTTCAATTTCACTCTCCGCTTCTTGGTACTTAATATAGACGTTTAGTATCTCTCTTTGCTGTTCTACATTAAAGCTAAAAAAATCAGTTCTGTTTTCTTCTAAATTTTTGTCTTTGTTTATCCAAGTATTTACTTCTTTGGTATATTCTGGTATCGTTCTAGTGATATATTCCTTATTACCCACCAATTCAATCTCATTATAGCTCTCAAGATTCTCTAAATAGTTAAGAGCTTTATCCCAAAATTCCAATTTGTAATCTATATCCAGATGTTCATTAAAATAATTGTAAGAACAAGCTCCGAACTCGTAGTTGTCTAAAATATAATATCTGGTCAATATCCACTTTAGTGCATAAATCCAATCATAAACTTGTAATTTTCTTGTGGCTTTGTTTGAAATTACGTTAAATTTCGAAGCTATAAAATTTATCAAACTATCATTTGAATACTGGAAGCCCAAGCAATAAATAAAGTTTAATTCGTCAAAATCTGGACTTTTAGCGTTTTTGCCTAAAAATTGTTCCATAATATGTAATGTGTTGATATTTAAATTTATAAAAAAATGGTGGATATTAGAATTACAAAACTAGTAAAAGTTGAAAGGTCTCAAGGATTAAAAATGTTAAAGTTGAATTGATTTTACACAAAAGTATTAATAATGGAATTTGATTTCTAAAAATGTAACGAAAGGTGGATAAAAAAAATAATGTTAGTTGAATCTAGTATGTCGTTGACTAACAGTAATTTTGTGTCGTACTAAAAAGGAAGTTGCGCAACAATCTTTTAATGACGAATTAATTAGAAGTTTAATTTTAAAAGACAAAAAATTATGAGTATTGAAGAAATTTTAAAAAATGGCTTAAATGTATCAATTACTATTAGTGCCAAAGACCTGCTAGAGGTCATTAACTACACTGTAAGCACGACTCGCAAAGAATTGGAACAATGTATCATTGAAGACAAATCAGAGGCTTACATGTCTCCTAAGGAGGTTTCAGAGATGCTTGGAGTTCATATTTCGACTTTGTGGCATTGGAACAAGCGAAATTACCTCGTACCAGTTGAAATTGGCGGTAAAAGAAGGTACTTGAAAAGCGAAATCAAATTAATGTTAAACACTAAAAATCAATTGTAATGGCAAGTAATAATAATAGTATCTCTCCAAAAGTTAAGGGAGAAGAAAGAACGTATAAAATTACGGATTTGAAGTTTAACGTTGTAACTCCTGTTAATATGAGTTGTATTCTTGAACCAGTTGAATTAGCTATTTTCATAGCATTGATACACCATTGCAATACATCGAACAAACCAATATCACTGTCAATTATCGCCAGCTTCACAGGATTAACAAAATCAAGGGTGTCTGGAAATATCCAAAATTTAGTTCAACTTGGTTTAATAAGTAATGGAAGAAAAACCCAACTTGGTACATTCTATCATATTGAAACAGAAAATATTGTGAAGTTTCTAACTGATTTCAATGAAATTAAAGACCCTGTTATTAGACTTCAAATTGCAGACTTAATAAGGGGGTGCTCTGGATTGGAAACTAAAAACAAAAGTGCAATAAAGTTATTTCCTGGGCATAAAGAAACAGGGGTCTATTTTACTGATTTTTGTTTAGTGAAATCAGATGTCGATACATTTAATAATGGAATCGTATTATTGAACGAATTTCAAAATTTAAAAAGTAATGACATTTGGCTCAAAAATGGAGTGAAAATATTTATACTTCACTGTCTCATTGATAGATTGTTTGAAATTGGTAAAATTATTAATATTGAATTGGAATTTAACGACCTAAAGGAAGAGTATTATGGAAAAGCTAAATAAATACGGTTATGAAGTGTCAGAGCTAAGAACTCAATATCAAAATTATCTTGATAATCCATTTAAAAGTGGTGTAGAATCAGGATTGGCTGAACTGGATTCAATTATCAGGTTGTCCCCTAGTAGCTTTGCCATTTGGACGGCTAGTGCTGGTGCGGGTAAAACTACATTCATCAACTATTATAGCTATATTATGGCTAAGAAGCATAATTGGAAGACTTTATTTATTAGTTTTGAAACTCCAGTGTATAGTCATTTGAAAGACATTATTCAAATGGATAAGGCTAAAAGCTGTGAAGAACAAACAATTGATGATTTTGATTCAATAGAACCGTTGTTGGATAATTTTATATTTGTTCAAACCGATTCAATTTCAGACATAGACCAAATTAGTCGGTGTATTCAATACTATGTCAGAAATCACAATATTAATTCTGTTGTTATAGACCCTTTCAATTATATTAATATTGAAGGAAACATGGATACAAATAATATAGGTAAAGCATTGAGACGTTTGGCTAAAATTCCCAAAAGATATAAAATCCTATTGAATTTGGTGGCACATCAACGAAAGCTACAAAAGGACGAGCCTAGTGGAGAAAATATACTGGGGTCGGTACATTTTAAGAATATGGCTGATTTTATTATAGTTATGAAACGGAATATGGAAAATAATTCAGTTTTGATAACAGCAGATAAAATTCGTGATAATGTAGATAAAGGGATGATGGGTGAAACAATTGAGTTGTATATGGATGCTAAAAACAAACATTTCTCATCAATCAAACCAGTGTCAGAAAATAATAATTTTGAATCGTTAAATAGGAATTTATTGGCAGAACGTCAAAAGAAAAGAAAGGAGGAAGAAGAATGGAAAGAAGGAGCATAAGTGATATTTTGAATATCAAATTTAAATTATATGATAATGTAAATGCCAAAAACGGAGTAGAAATGATATTGTCAGATATTTTGCTAAAACCTCATAAATTGAATGTAATTGAGAGATTTAGAAGAAAAGTTATTGGTATGACTTATGGCGAAAAGAAACAGCTTAAAGCAGGGATGTTAAGTCGGTTGCCATGTTTCACTCCAACAGGATTATTTGGTGAAAGCAAGTCAGTTTCTGAACTGGTAGAATATTCAAATATCATTTCAATTGATATAGACCCGATGAATGACAAAGGGGAAGGAAACACAATGGAAACAATGGAAAAAGTGCCTGAGATACTTATTCACAATCCTTTTGTCTTCTATTTCAATAAATCATTGTCAAATAAAGGTTATTACGCTCTATTTGTAGTAGATGGAACTATAGAAGACTATTACACCCATTACCAAGCCCTAAAAGACGATTTCAAATTGCTGGGTATTGAGTTGGATAAGAATGCAATAAAACTTACCCAGCCAAGATTTTTGACCTTACCAGAAGAAGGAGTTTTGAAAGATAGTTTTGAAGTATATACCAAGAAATGTCCAGTAGCCTTAAAAAGGATAGAAGAGCCCCAAAAATCAAATTTTAAAAGAGAAACGTTAGTTGGTCGGGTTGCTGATGAAAATTCATTAAAGAAGCTTGAAACGATTGTTAGTGTTGTGGAAAAGGAAAAACTAAATATAGCATTTGACCATAAAGCAAATTTTGAAATGCGATGTGTTATCAAGAATATTGTTGGGGCTGGTGATGCTGGCTTAGAATTGTATAGTAGGATTATGAATCAAAGACGTGATTATACGAACGCTGAGGTCATTGAAAAATGGAAAGCAAATGAAGAATATGGTAACTTTACGATTGGTACAGCCTACTATCATTTGGAAGAAGCAAGGAGAAGGAAAATTGTTAAAGAATTAAATAAAAGGCTATTAAAAGGTGATACAAATTATCAGGGTTATCAGAATTGTGTTTAACTGTATGATTCTGATAACCTAGTGTTATCCAAAATGTATTAGCTTGTTTGATTTTGATAACTAGAGTGTTATTGAAATGTGGTTTAGATGTGGAAGTTCTGATACCAATATATAAATATAGAATATATTTATAAATATAAAAATAACTTCAACAGCTTTTTTAACAAAAGCATGTTTCGTTTTAAGTGGTTAATACGTTCTTTTCTTTTTTCCTTACTCCCTTCCTACATAAGCCCTCCCTGTTATCCTCCCCTATACGGGTGTCCTACCCCCTGTATATGAATGAGTATCTATTTGTAATCCGCTATTTGTCTGGCACATAAATGTATAGTGCCCTATTTTAAGACGGATAGACGAATATAATTTTATAATTTTTTTTTTGAGTTTTTTTAATGATTCATCATAAATAACTTGTCAAGGTTAATAATTTTCATTTCCTTTGTTGTAAATATTATTTACAGAAAGTTGTGAGTTTAAACATTAATCAAATACTTGTGAAATAGGAATAAAAGCTATCATTTTCAAAAATTAAACTCTTTATTATAAACAAGAAAAAAACGAGGAAATATTAACAGTTAACTAAGAATATGGAAACAAGAAATTGTCCTTTTTGTGGTGAAGAAATTAAATTTGATGCCATTAAATGTAAACATTGTGGTGAATTTCTGAACAAGGAACAAAAAAAAGAAACTCAAAACCTAAATTCGGTTAACGATTCAGAGCCTTTAGAAAATGTGACATATAAACCTAAAGTTAGAAAATGGTATAATAAATTCTGGCTAGTTGCTATTCTATGTATCATTTTCTTTCCACTTGGTATTTATGGTTTTTGGAAAGGTTCTTCATTAAAAAATGGCTGGAAAATCCTTATTTCAATTTTGATATTTAGATTGGTTCTTGAATTATTTATATTATGTGATAATTTCATAATAAAAATGTATGAATCACATGATAGTCCAACTGACACTTCGTTATTGTTTGAAAATAATAAATCAGAAGATACATTACAATCAAAAGAAATTAAATTCACATTTCAGGCAGCACAAGATAATGAAGATTTCAATACTTTTATAAATACTTTTATGACTGACAAGGCATTTCAATTGTCAAGAGTTTCATTTCCATTGAAAGATTTTAAAGGAAAACAATACGAAAATTCGATTAAACAAAACTATACTTACTTTACAAAAAAACGAAATATTTGAAGGTAGAAAAGAATTTAAAGATTTGGCTACACCTGTTGATGGAGTTTTTGAAAAGATAAACGTTAGTGAAGTAAAATATACTTATACACAGGATGGGACAGATAATATGTGGTCATTGCGATTTGTGAATAAAGGAAACAAATGGTACTTAATACAGTATCAAAATTACACAGAATAATTAAACACTCTATATCAAATAAAAATGGAAACAAAAAAATGTCCTTTCTGTGGAGAAGAAATAAAAATTGATGCAATTAAATGTAAACATTGTAGAGAGTTTTTAAATCAAACCGAATCACAGGAAATTATAGAACAAGAGAAAATGATAAACGTTAATTCGTTAAATAAACAGAATTTCAATGGAGCTATTATTATTGGAATAATTTCAATTCTAATTTCAATAATTACATCGTATGAAACAGGTAATAAAGGTGTAATGCAAGAAATCAAAGAAATTATATACGATACAATTTTCAGTGTTTGGTTCTGGATATATTTTATAAGATACATATCCAACTTCAAATTAGACAAGATAAAAGTATTGATATATTGGTGTGTTTCATTACAAATTTTTATTGGAATTTTAGTAGTAATATTAACATTTATATTTGATGTTCAATCTAAACAGGGAGAACAGGTAGGATGGACAAGTGTCGATTCTTTTTCTATTTTCTTGGGCATCCTCTTAATTACAGTTTCAATATCTTATCTTATTGTAACTATCAAATTAGGTAACAATCTATTAAAAATCAAAAATGATTTAGTTGGACTATTAAAAGAGTTAGGCATTTCAATTATCATATTTATGCCAATCTCTTTAGTTATTGCTATAACAGGTGAGATTTTCGAAACAAATAGTCTTCGTATATCTGCTTCAATACTTGAGAGTATTCCTTTTATTATCATGATATTGATATTTGTTCGTGCAAAGAGAATTGCATTAAATTTGCAAATCAAAAATTAAAAGAAAAATATGAAAACAAAACCATTTTTTGGACTGATGCTGCTTTTTATGATGGTACAGTTGACTTTTAGTCAATCGAAAACTTTTAATGGAAAATTTAATTCTACAAATTTTCAAGGTTATGTAACTTACAACTATACAGAACAACAAGATAAAAGAAATTTCAATGGAATTTTCATATTTAAAACAGCGAATAATTCTGTCAACATATCAGGAAATTTTTTGAATGACTTTAAAAATGGCAAATGGAATTTTGTATTTTCAAATGTATCCAATACAGATTTTCAATTTAGATATTTGATTAGTGCAAATGTTTTTGGCTATTTCAAGAATGGAAATGTTGATGGAAATTGGAATCTGACTCGTACAAAAGTTATTTCTTTCTCAAATAATATCATTTCAGAAGAATACCAACGAAATCTCAATGCAATGTCATATTTATTTAATGGTAAACCACTTGATACTAAAAAATCAAATACAGTAACAGAAAAATCAAAAGCAAATTTCAAAGATAATCGTTTTTATGGCAGCTTTTCCTATAATGTCAATGATGGAAAATCAACAGTAAACGGACAGTTTAATGAAAATGGCTATTTTGATGGAGATTGGATAATTAATTATTTCAAGAATGGTATTCTGCATTTTCAAACAAGAACATATTTGAAAGGAGTATTATTGACTATTAAAAACAAAGATAACTCAACTGGAGAAGTAACAAAAGTCTACGATAAAACAATTGAAGTTAATGAATTCTTTCAAAACTATAATTCTACTGAAAATTTCTCCAAAATAGGAAATAATTATTACGTTCTTAAAGAAGACAAAACTTCAGATAATGACGTATCATTTTTAGAGGATGCAATCTCAATATGGTATAATAATACTTCATTATCAAATTCGGCATATATATATGAAATTGAAAGAGGTACAAATAAGCTTGATGCATATCCAGAGAGGATAATAAGGTTCGATTTTGAACGAACTGAAAAAGCAAAACAAGAAGAAGAAAGAATTGCAGAAGAAAAAAGCAGACAAGAAGAGGCAGCAGAAGAAAATAAACGTCAATTGAAATTAGCTAAAGAAAAACAAGAGCAAGAGATAATATTGGCAGAAGAAAGAAAAGTAATAATATTTAAGAATTCAGATTATGGTAAAATTCAAAAATCTATAAAAACAGAATTTAATACATGGGAAGAAAAGGGGGAATTTGAGACTCAACTGGATTATGAAAAAAGGATTAGTACTATTTCGCAAGTTGAATTTGATAAAATCGTTCAATCTCATATACTTAAATCCAAAAAAAACAAAGAAAATGTTTTGTCTGGCACTTTATCAGGTTATAATATTGATACCGAATCATTTGAATTGAGTTTATTTAGCAATACCTCAGGTAGCTCATATAAAAAACTTTTCTTACAACCGATATTGATAAAAATCCCAAAGACTTTAGCTCCGATTCTAAAAATTAAATTTGGAGGTGATAAGGCTGAATTTGGTGAACCGATTTTAGTCCATTGTTTAGACTTTGTAATGTCTAATAATAATTGGATTCCTTCTCATTTAATTTTAATACTCTCTAACTCAGAAGAAACAAAAAGTATTTATTCATTTAACACTTTCGATAGAACAATAATAGAACAAAAAAATAAAAAATATATATTGGCTGTGAATTGGGACAAAAGTAAAAATATAATTTTGCGTCCCATTGATTCCCAATTTAAAAACAATACTCTTGATACTGGTGTATTTTATTATGAGTGGTTTCTCGATGGTGGAATGGATAATAATTTAAATTTCAGTATTGAAAATTTAAAAAACTAAGCGAATCAATTATACAATGTATTAATCATATAAAATAAATTAAAATGGCAATTTTTGGAATAGGAGCAACATATGATAATTATGATGTTTCAAATGACTTTATTGAAAAAAATGTAGCGTGTATTGGTTGGGGTATAACTGATGCACCAGCACTTCATGAAATTTTAAGGTGTTTAAAAGTTGGAGATATAATATACATTAAAACGTCTCCTATTGGGCAAGGGATTAGGGTGAAAGGTGTTGGTATTGTTATTGACAACACATTACAGCAAATAGAAAATTTAGGGACAGGAGTTTCAATGAGATGGGTTTGGAGTGGTTACGAAAATATCGGCAAAATTGACGATAAATATAATGTAAGGAATAATACTTTGTATGAAGAGTTTAACAAGACAGTTCAAAATTATATTCTAAATTTAATGTTTAAAAAAATGGAATAAAAAACTGGCTAAATTGTATTTAAACATTTACTGTTTGTTTGGTATTTTGTTTTGTGACTTAATTTATTTATAATTTGAATATTCTTGTTTTACTCTTTCATAATAATTATCCACCCTCTCAATTTGGTCATCTAACACCTTAATTAGCTCTTCGAGGTTCACGTTCGGTATAGGAATGAGAGCTACGTTATTTTTAATAAATTTTAGGTCGAAAAGGTCTGTTCCTTCATTGTATACTACTTGTATAATGCCATTGAATATGAAACCATTAACATTAAATTGCAAACCGTTGTTTATGGCAACTGGGGAGTTAAATCCCCAGCTAAAAACTATCCACTTTTCCCGTGTGAGACGGTTCAGTATGTAAGATGTCATAATTTTTAAAATTTTAGTCAATAATACCAATAATTCTATCCATCCGAAATGAACGCCACTGTAATTTTTGGCAGTCGATATATGCAAATTGATTAAAAAATTTCTTTGGTAGTCCACAACCATTAACATTAAAGTTTACTGAATTCGGTTCTAACGTTCCTGTTGCGAAACGAATAGTGTTATCAACTTTAAGAAAACAAAATCTAACAACTTCACCGTTCATCATCCGTTTCTTCAATGTCTCAATTAAAAGGCTTTTTGATAAACTGGTCATTATTTCCATACCTTCCTTTACTGCAAATTTTACAGTGTTGTTAATAATCTCGTTATGATTAACTTTAATTGCTTTCATATCTTTGTTTGTTAAATGATTTAGTTCCTTTGTGAAATATTTTTAGGTTCGTTCCAACCGTTCAATTTATACATAGCTTTAATTGCTTCTTCAAAATATGGGAAAGAATCTATTTTGGTTGAAGAATTTGAAGTTGCGGTTACAAAGTTGTACTGATATACATTCCAACTACCCATATTTCTTGAAACGTGATAAAGTCCTACTTGCGCTTTCATATCCTTTGTTGTTTTTGTTGATACAAAGATAGTGCAAATGTTTAATATGAGCACTATTAATGAAGTTAAATAATGCTAAATATAGTGCCAATATTAATTATTAGCAATATAAAGAGTATATTTGCAGACTAATTTAAAATTATAAAATGGTAAAACAGGACAGGATGGTTGTTCATCTGGAATTTAAGGGTGAACACTTTTACTTTGGTAGTATGAAAGCAATATACGAGAAATTTGACAGCGTAGATATTGGAATTTCCTACAACTATTTAAAAAGTTATGGATTATCAGAAGATAAACCTTATCAGAATCAAAAATGTACTATAAGAAAAGGTGTTTTGACTACAATTGAAAAGGGTAAGGAAAGGAATAAGGATATGCCAGAGTGGTTTGTTAAAAACATCTGAAAATTGAAGCTTTTTTTATTAGGTCGGACGAGTGTCGGCAATAGTATAAAAACAGAAACGCTAAATCCCTTATTACGAGGACTTAGCGTTTTTTAACTGCGGTACGGACGGGACTCGAACCCGCGACCTCCGCCGTGACAGGGCGGCATTCTAACCAACTGAACTACCGAACCATTTCTAATTGTTGGGCATTGTTTTCTAATGCGGTGCA
>Ga0302285_10001367_pt1 | contig 13493 bp, 8 predicted proteins | sample III_Fen_E2_2_FD_200455 | JGI IMG/M metagenome (GOLD analysis project Ga0302285, IMG submission 200455) | Peat permafrost microbial communities from Stordalen Mire near Abisko, Sweden - III_Fen_E2_2 | ecosystem: Environmental > Terrestrial > Soil > Wetlands > Permafrost | place: Sweden: Abisko...
ATTGAGATTATCCTTGTCTTTTATGAGCTTCTTGATCTAAGCTAGAGCGTACTCTTAATGCGTTGTGTTATCAGATGACATAGTTATGATTTTACTTCCCATTCGTTCCACTTTCTCGCTCATTGCTTCATGCTCCAATCGCATTTACTCTAAAGCTGCCTGCATTTCACCGCGCAAACTAGATAAAAAGGGAGCAATTATTGGGTTAGGAAAAGAGAGAAGATGAAAATAGAAGAAAAAGCTAAAAAGAAGAGTGAATTTTTTGGGGATAGGTTTGGTTTTCTTTTAAATGTGCAAAATGTCTTACTCTCCGATTTTAGCAATATCTGCAGTGAATCCTTTGATTGTGTTTTCTGACATAACGCAGCTAGCTAATTCAGTTCTCACAGACCGCATGATTTAAAGCTAAGTGTTTTCCAACATCATATTAAATTCCTCACGTAAATTCCCTACGTTTTTACGTAACTCTCCATCAAACTACGCAGAACTTACATAATCTAGAAGAGCCTTCGCAATAAGATCTTCAATCCTATTCTCGTTGACAGATGATTTCCCACTTTCAAAATTAGAATTATAAACCTCCCCTCGCTGCTTATTACTGTCGTCTCCGTTAGGATCATTAGTCCTTTTCTAATCTTATTAACCATTTTCACTATTGTTCATATTTGATTTAAAAATCTATTCTTTCAAAACCTTTTTGAGTTCCTTAATCTAATCACCGATATCTGCTCTCAGAGACTCCGCTAATTAGCTTGTTTTCTCCTCTACTAGGCCACTGATCTACTTACGTGTTTCAGTCAACGTTTATTCCAACCTAAGAGAGTCCTTCCTCATAGCTTATTTCATTTCATTGAGATTATTTCCTTGTTATGTTGATACTCCGTCTAGATTTTCAAATTATTTCTTGAGAACCTTCAGTTACGTTGAACTTTCTTATAACTGTGCTTTAACTTCAATGAGTTAAGATTCACTACCTCTTCGAACTTCTCCTAGTTGTACAAAAATACCTCGCAGATCGTTTTTACATTGCTATGAATTTGATTGTAATTCTTAAATCAATGTTGTGTGCTGATTTAATTGTGTCGTCGAAGAGCTCACAACTCTTTAGATATCTTTTTTGAGTTCATCCACACTCGAAACAAGAACTCTCTCGCTTCTGTCAGTGTACTGCTCGAACTCAGAGCGATCTTGTTTTTCATCTACAAACCGATACAGTTCTTCAATTTTCTTTTTGAGATCTTCCCTCTCAAATTTATACACATCCACAGCGGTTTACAGCTCCTCGAAGACTTATTTGTATTGTTCCATGCTTTTTTAGGATATCACGAACTCAGCTTTCATCTGTTATGGCAAAATTAGAATTGATTCTTTTATGAAAAATGACTTTACTTGTGAGAACTCATTTTAGACTGATGTAAAACTGGAGAAGTAATCTTTGATAATGGACGTCATTTTATCTTGATATTCCCCTTTTGCATCAATCACTCTTGCGTTCACCTTCCCTAATTCTTCTTATAGTCTCTCGTTAGTCAAAGTCTAATAGGCAAGTAATCAGGGGAAATAAATCAATAGCTAGCATTAAAAAGCCATAATTCTTGTTTAATCTACCATTTGATTTAGCTGGTCTGTTTTGAATGCTAGTGCTTCTTTGACTTCTAGGATTTCTTGATGTATCTCTTTCATTTCTTGTTTATTCAACCCTTGGTTGATGATTTACTCACTCTCAATAGTCGCTGTTCGCATTAGAAGTTTATCGATTTCGTTGAATCGTATTTTCGTTTTTTCATTAAGAATCTCATAGATTTCCGTACAGCGATCGAATTTTTTCACATTATTCTCTAATTCAGCAGAGAACTGCTCTACTGTTTTCGTGCATTCCTCCGTTCTAAAGGTAAACAAGAAAACACATTCAGAAAATTTAATGAATTGGTGAATTTTGGATGTATATTTTTGCTGCACTTGCGGAGAGTCGGTTCGATGATTTCTGAGATGAGTTGCCGTATTTTAGTTTCTAAATTGAAATTCTTGAGAGATTGTTCTTCGAGTTCATTTCCAGCTGTGCTCGCAGCAATGGTAGATGGTTAAAGCATTGTTTATGCTTTCATTAATGTTTAGTTGATGTTCATGGAAAGAAGATAAGATCAACTTTTAAACGCTTTTCGATAAGAATTTCCCTTAAATCTTGAACAATCAATTTCTAATTTCAAGATTGTGGTACCAAACAAAAGTTAATTTAAGGTTGTTTAAAGAAAATACTTATCTCTAAAAAATCCAATCAAACCAACTAGGTTTATTATTGTTATTAACTGCTTTCTTCAAGTTGAAAAATAGTTAGCCAATCAATTAAAAAGAGCTACTTTTGAATGGGAAATTGTTTCAAAAAAATGCACAAACAGGAAAAAAGAAAAGAAAAAACACAAACTTCAAAAAATATTTACTGATCTCAGTCATTTTATGTGCATAAATAAGAATAATTATTGCTCTTTGCAGTAATGATTCTCAAATCATACTTCAAACCCCTTCATTGTCCTGAAACTTTTAAGGGAATTTTATTATCCTACAAACTCATCTTCCCAGTTATATTTCTCGTTCTCCTGGCTGACAAATTTTTCTCTGATTCCTACATACTCTTCTCCACCATCAGATTGATACTCGCTGACTTTGAGAGCATTTTATTTATGGCAGAAACAAAGTCTGACACCTATTGGATTCCTGATCCTTCTCCTCCTTGTGTAACTTGATTTTTCGTCTTGATTGGAAATACCTCAGAGATTGCTTTTTAGTGATAAATAACCTATTAGTTTTATTATTCTTATGATTTCTATTTCTCAGTTGGAGTAGTCTTGAACTGTGAGAATCTATTCTCTTTTTTTGTTGCAATCAAAATAACAAAAAACCATTTTTTTCGAGTTGAAAAATATCCCAGATAATTCAAGAATTATTATTAAAAAACAAGATTTTACCTTATGTAGATAAATGATAATACTATTGTTGTTATTGCTATTATGCAGCAGCATTAAATGAATCAAGATAATGCCCACCTTAGGATTATGAATAGACATGTTTTCTTTTCAATAAACCAGTAGGTAAAGTTTCTTCATTTTATTAGTCTCCATATGATTACTATGTTTCTCTAGTCTATGAAGATTCCTTAGTCTCTTTTGTAGTGATTTACATCTAAAACTCGTTCTCCTGCTATTCCTCTAAGCGACCGAATGAAGTCAAATTATAAGGTTACTATCTTGATTTAGCTTAACTAAACTCAGGAGATAACATCTGATTTTATGAGATAATATCATTCTACCCTAAAGGACTCTAAGATTTATTCATAATGGCTTTTTTCAGCAATTCCTTCAAGTCTAACGGGCTATGATTGTTTAATTTATCGCCCTAACTAGAAGGATTATGATCCGTGTTATGCTCGTCTGTTACACTATCTCTGTTGATTAGCATATTTGTAAAATGAAAAAGTGGAATAAGAGAAGTTAAATTTTCAATAAAACAAAATCTCTTTGTACCCGCATTTGATAAGTGAAATAGGTGATCGTATTGGTGCTAGATTCTTACTGCTTTTTGTGATACTACGTAATTCCTGGAATTAAGGTGATCCTGAACGAGGAGAAAAGCGATTAGCCATATTATTCTCTGAGACATTATCTAAAGACATCCCCATGTCAAGCTACTATTCCTTAATGTTTCTCTCGATGTGATTTCCTATGTTCATGATCAATTCATTCTTTCTTTATTGAATACTGCTGCTTTATTAACCTTCAGGAGTACTACTATTTTTACTATTATTCACTTATTAAATCTATGAGGATTTCTGTTGGTTAAGTGCAGGCATAGCTAGCAATGTTGGTGTAGCTGCTAGCTAGATTTAACTTTACACTAAACTATTGAAATTTTGATTATTCTGCTGACTCTGAAACATCGAATTGTTGCCGAAGAAATACTATTAACTAGCATTATTGTTGTTTGAGTTGATCATCTGCTGTGCTAGATTGAGATTATTTCCACCATTGAGCTGTCTGTAGAGTATAGAATTCGATCTCTTAGTGAAATCAATACTTTATGTTGATGGTTGTTTGTGTAGAACGCCATTTCCATTCGTCGGAGTATTCAAACATCTACTGTCTGTGAGTCCATTATGCATGGAGATATCATCTGCTAACTTACGTATTTCTTGATTCTACTCCTTAATCAGTTTCTCTGCCATGGATTTCTTAGATTTCTACAAGATTATCTCTTCGATGATCTTATCAGCAATCGATTCAGCTTTTTACCTAGATTTAACTTATCTCTCTAGCATCCATTACAATGGAGACATATTATCAATAAACTTCTAAGAAACTGCAATGTCAATATTTTCTTTCTCAAGAATCGCTGTGTAATGCGTCTTTCCTCCCTTTTTGTTTAGAATTTCAAAATAACAACTGTTGAAAATATTCATTCAAAAGGATCCAAAATTTCTTCAGAGAAAGAGAGAGAGTAGCAGTATCTTACTTGTGGCCAACCCTTTCTCAGAAAATCTAAAAAAGAATATGCTAAGGTATTTCTTAAAAAAACCCTGTTGAATTTAATAAAAAAATTATTGCGCTAAGAAGATTGATACTTTTTGAGTTATGTAGAGTATCCCTGATGTCTCTTAGAACTGGCGAGTCTTGCTGTTGCGGATTACAATTGAAATTGGATTTGGCTACATGGCGATATGTCACAATAATATTTTATCAACGCAGCTATTAATTTTCGTTGGTTGTTTTTGTTCTTGGAATTCTCATGAGGGGGGAGGGGTTATTTTTTAATTATATGTGAGTTTCTCAAGAAAAGGGGAGAAAATATTCTTTTTTAAAGGTTGGCTGACAGGCAATTGATTTTAAATAGCCATAGTAAATCTTCAAAAATGTAATAACTCTAATAAGTTAATAAAACTCTTGGAAGATAAAGAATAGCGAAAAGTTTATTGCTAAATGGAATTGCAGTTATCATCAGAAGAAATGAAGAATAATTTTTTATTTTGTAAGATATCTGTTCTTCAATTATTATTTAAAAACAACAAAACTTGGAGTCTAAATGCGTTTATTTTTGAGAGGGAGTACTATTACTATCACTAAGGATAAAAAGGAAAAACGATGTATTGCTCAGCCAGGAAAGTATGATTTCATGGTTTTTCAGCTGAATAAAAGAGTTGATTTGAAGAATAAAATCTATGTAATAATTGTTTGCAAAAAAAAAATAAAGAAAAAGCAACGGAAACAACAATAAATTCTGTTGTTTCTATTTTGTTTTTAAGCATTGAAAAATATATTGAACTATCAGCATTAGCTTGTAAACCCAATCAAGTTGATAATCTTTTAAAAAATGTTTGTTCCATTCAGTATCCTGATACCAATAGCTTGATAATTGAATCTAAAACATGATATTCTCCTTATTTATTTTGCCTATTTTTAACCAAAACACGAGCTACGTGCAGAAAGTTCCAAACTAAGAACTAAATTAAATGAAATAGTCATCGATTTCTTTCTTGTTTTTAGATTTTTTTTAATATTCTTTGTTGAATTCTCATATTTTTTACCAAACAAGATAACAAAGTAAAAAGTTAAATAGCGTAAATCTTTGACGTTTTCTTAAATAATAAGTTTCTTTTGTTATCTTTTCAAGTAATTTTAAGGGGGATACTTGGGGAAGTTTAAGGAAAGAACGAATTTTCCAATTTAAGAAAATAATAAGAAATTAATGATTTATTTTTTTATTTCTGTTTCTTTTTTTCTTTCATTTTCGCAATTAAAAAAAATTATAAACTTCTGCCCATCTTTACTAAATAAAAGCTAGATAAAAGCACATTCTAGTCAAGGAAGCATTATGTATTTTCAAAGCAATTCTACATAAAGAAGGCCACTTTTTTTTTTGGAGTAGCTTGCTTGTTCAAGTTTTAATAGACGCAGAATGATGCGTACAAGACAGCTTTTATTGTTCAAACAAATCAGTTATTGAGGAGATTGATATCAGGGACTTCACGGTCATCATATGAATTGTTATCGAAAGCACCATTATCGAGATAGTCATCAGCTCTGCCCTTGAAAGAGTCATCTTGATTGTCGACATTGGAACCATAGAGATCAATGACTTCCTTGAAGATGCTAATTTCGTCATTAAAGTCAGCTTGCTTTTTGTTGAAGACATCAGTCTAGTTTTGGAGATCCTAGACGGCAGCGGTGTGTTGTCCGACGAGGACAGCTTCTTCACTTCTGCATTAGTCAACATTGGCTTAGTTAGCAGCAACTTCAGCTTCGAGTTTAACGATTTTCTATTGGACTTGGATGAGATCTCTTTGGTAGATCTGGATCTCTTGTTCGAGCTTAAGTTTGAAATCGGCGGCAGCAATGTTAGAAGCGACCTCGTCTTCTTGAGCTTAAGCAATCTTAGCCTTGATGGTGGCTTCAAGACTGTCAAGTATTTCGAGGAGTTCCTTCTAGACTTGAGACCATCCCTTTCTGGTGCCATTCTCGAAGTTGTCAAGAGCAAGATCTGCTTAGTTGTTATCAACGTGACCAGAGCCGATTTCGTCAGCTAATAAAAATGGAAAAAACATATTGTAAGAAAAACAATTTCATTGCAAAATGTATGAAATAATGCTACTTTTTTGTAAAAAACAGATAAAATAAGCTATTTATTGGTTCTTTTGTAGTAAGGAAGGTAACTAAATAATTAAACTTCCCCTGGTTAATGAGAACGATTTGAATTTTTATTGGGCAATGTTTTAGTTGTATTAAAAAGTTGAAAAATCTCTGTTCGAAAAAATATTCTTTTTAAATCAAAAATCTCTTACAAGAACGTCCTTAGACATCAGTGTTGGTTTCAACGCCGTATTCAGCAGAGTTAACGTACTGTTTTTCAAGTTCAACAAGTTCATTGTAGTCTCCTCTCTTGTAGACTTGGAGGAAAGAGTTGAGCTTGTGCATGAAGGCCTTACGCTGAGCGAGATCGAAGGATTCCTTTCCTTGAATTTGAATTCTGAGGAAAGCAACAAGTTTCAAAGCAATCTTGTCGTTCTTGAGACCTTCAATGTAGTTGCCGTTCTGAGCACAACGCTTTTCGAGCAAGGAAGCGATCTAATTGATGTTAGAAGTGATTCTTACTTCCAACCATTTACCAAAGTTTTATGCGTCCAAAAGTCTCTTTTGAGAATCGGCAAGAACACCATCGAGATTAGCACATTCTTCACCCTTAGCGGCAACTGAATCAGCTAGGGAAGCGACATTTTGTTCAAGGATAGGTTTCTTCACAGCCCAGTTAGCTTCGAGCTCAGCGAGATTCTTCTCAGAATCGTTTAAGAGATCTCCAAGGAGGTTAGCGGCTTAGTCAATGTTGAAAGTTGGTTAATCGTCAGCTTGGACGACAACGCCCAAAGCGAGAACTGCAAAAAGAACTGCTACAACGCTGTTTCTCATCACCTTTTTTATTTGCTTTTTTTGTTTTTTTTCTTGTTTTTTTATTCTTTATGACTCCCACTCTGTGTCCCGTTTTTTAATTTATTTCAAGCCTTTGTCCCTTTCCTTTATTAGCTCTTTATCTGCCTTTGTTAGGAGAAAATCAAACGATTTTTCCTTCCTTCCCCCTATCTGCCTTCACCTTCAAAAAAACAAACAGACAAACCAGTTTATGCGTTTTTTAAAAACCCTTGAAAACACCTTCATACTAGAATGCTTTTGTTGTTGTAAAGAAAAACGAATATCCTATTTTTGTTTGTCTTATTTTGAAAGTTTCTTTGATGCTTTTTTGCAGATAATTTCAAGCCAAACTTGAGAAATATTTACATGTTCGTATAATAATTTATTATTTTGAAAAAAAATCTCCTTACAGAAATGTATTTTTCCTTAGTTTTGAATTCACAAATGACTTTCAGCAAAATACAAACGAGTTAAGCTTAGTCGTTTGCTTTATTAAATGATTATAGCCTCAAAGGAGTTTTAATTTGTACTAATTTTTTTGAAATTTTATAAAGTTTTAAAGCTCTTCCTTAACTAGATCAGCTCTCTTTTTCTTTCATTTTTACCTGAAAAATGTATTTTTTATCAATGTTAAAATTAATATTTTAATATTTGAATTCTTAAAATAGATTTCTAAGCCATTTTCATGTTCATTTTCCCCACAAACCTGCCTGAAATCAATGTAAATGTAGCTATTTTGCCAATTCAGTAATATTTAAATGCTTTATTAATACTTTTAGACAATAAACTTTTCTGACATAACAAAGCATGCACAACGTTCTAATATTTTTCTCAAAATAAACTATTTGATAAACTAACTACATTTTCAGTAACGAATAATATCTTATCTTTCAAAAAATGATAATAATATAATAATAATTTAGTAAAAGTACTAGCAGAAAGTGTACCAAAAACAGATTTCTTCATCATTCCTTTTGGTTGCCAAGCATAATGAACCGCTAGTAGTTATTTCTTTGGAAAGCTATTTTAATCTAGTTTTTTTTTCCTTCACTTTTTGGTCATTTATTTCCAATAGAAAATGTTGTATTGTGTTTCGAGTAAGCTCTTTTTCCTTATTTCATGCTTTAAGATGCTTTCAGAAGGAGACTGTCCGAAGAACCAAATAATCTCTAGAAATTTGCTCTATTTAGCACTAAAACTCTGCAATTTGCCTGCGTTGGGAAATAAAGTTTAACAAATCTTGAGGTTTAGATTAGGTAATTAAATTTTTAAAACTTCAAGTATTTTAAATAACAAAAGAGATAAACAAAAGCAAGACAGCATTGTTTGCCCTAAAAAATGAATTCCCTTACGTTTGATTAGAATGTGAACGGGCTATTTTGATTTTTAAGAAGTGCTCCTTCAGGGAAAGTATTCCCCTACTTAAATGATGCTACGATATCTGTGTCACCTATTTTCAAAACATAAGAAAAATTATTCCCTGAAGCAATCAACTCTCCCTCACCTGTAGCTTGCTCTTTAGAAGCTAGAATCTCTCCTTCTTCCACCATAAACACATTTTCGCAAGCATCACCCTGTTAAAATAATTTAGGTGTTTGTAATTTCAATCTTCAATTTATTATAATTATTTTGATTATTTTATTTAATTTTAATTTTCTCCAAAACAACCATATTAATACCTATTTCAGAATAATTGTGCCTTTAGGTATATGCCTCAATTCTATTGCATCGATTAATCTGATCCTTTCTTAGTTGTTGAGTGCAAAAAGAGGCTCGACATTTGTAAGAAAAGTTGTGAGAATCGTGTTGCTCCTAGCTTAATAAATTTCTTTTAAAATCGTTGCCAGAGTGTGTCTATGCAAAATAAAAACCTAGGAATCTTAAGTTGCTACCACGTGATCTTTTGCAATCTAAGAATGCAGCACACCACTTTCGAAAAGTAGATTTATTATATTTGTGGATGCTTTTTTGAGCTCATTTGCTGAGGGAGTATTATTTGCGATTGATGAAGTCGAAACAGGAGCAGCAAATGATGTAAATGTCTTAGTGACATCACCATTACTTTAGATCACTTGTAATTCCCCGTTTTCTAATATGTACATGCCCTCAACATCATCACCAGCATTCAATAATCTTTCACCTTTCCTGCATTAAATTTGTCTGTGAAAAAGGCATTTATTTTTGAAATATTTTTACTTGACCAAAATAGGCTGCATGGAGAAAGCAAGATTTTCTTATTAATCCTTCGATAGACCTTCAAATAAGAAAAATACTCCTAGCTACTTCTATTACATCGCTTTCCAGATATTCCACCTCTTTTCTCTAGCTTTTGGATCTTTAGCTTTTGGTTTAAGTGCGGCAGAACTATTTTTTCCCAAAGGTTCAGATGAAATGGCTGCTCTCCTCTTGGATATAGTTTTATTAAGATGCAGAGGAGCAATCATTTCATGGGATTCTCCTTCAAGTTGTAGTTGCTCTTCTTCTGAAGACTGACTGTCTTCCTCATCTGATTGCGCTTTGGGTTTGTTCAGCTTAGACATGAAAGCAAGACATGCAAAAATATAAATATTTAGAAGTTTTTTGGTCATTTTTGGGATATTTATCAGCAAAGTATTTATTATGATATTATTTACCACAAACGCAGATTTAGTTAAACCTTACTTAGGCGCAGGATTGAAGTCATTTCTGTTTTCTCTCAGCCAACCTATCATGTATTCAACCTTTAAGATATACAACAATGATTAGTTCGCGCATATGCATAAAATTTGCATAAAAAAAATAACAAGATTGAGAAAACTCAACAAGAGTCAGGACCAACAGCAAAGAGCCATTTCAAGTTTGTTTTTACCAGATCATCCGGTTTGCTGACTAGAAGATCAGAAACGATTCTCTAGAAAATAGGATGAACTCTTTCTGCAATATATCCTTTATTATTGCTATCGTCCATAATTAAGTTTGTCAGAGAATCAAATGACTTGATTAAATATGAGATTGGGTGATATTTTAGGGTGAAAAATATTCCCAAAAAAATATCATCAAAATAATAGTATTTATTTAAAACATAATTGATAAATTGAGTTTTAATTAACAAGAAAAAAAATAAAAGTTAATGAAAATATGATTGTTGAGGTTGCGTAAATAGCTGGGAGAGATTATTAATCAAACTAAATTGTTCCTTTGATTTTGAGAAATCCCCTATTTATTTTATGAACTAAGAAATGGGAAAAATAAAACTAAAACTTGTTTTGTCTTGCTTTGCCTTTGCTTTTCATTATTTTTCTTTTTATTTTTTTGAAGAATAGATCCTTATTTGCCATTAGAAAGCAAATTTATAAGTTTTACAAATTAGTTCCACTTTCCTTAACATAAATTCTATTGATTCTCGATTGGTTCAATTTGTCATTTTAAGGATACTTTAAAGAATAATTACTGATTATCTTAGCTCGTTTTTTTGTCTTTGGAATGAGATTGAAAATGTAGGAGAACTTTTTATCTGCATTACTGAAATAAGGTACATGGCTAACTGCTCAATAAAAAATAATTTACCTTTTGTTTTTTTAATAATTAATTAATGACAGTATTTTTTAAGAAAAATAGGTTATTTTAATTCTAAATAAATAACTGCTAATACTTATTTAACTCATACTTACACAAAATAGTTATTAATTTATTGTTTTTGCCGGGTATCTTTGAAAGAAATAGGATTGCTAAGGAGGTATTAACGATTCAACTAGACTCTTTAACAAATTTAAACCAATAAAATTCAAGAAATCAAAATCAAAAAAAAACAACTGTTAAATAAATCAAAGATTACATTTCCGAAATGTTACGTCTCGACAATAATAAGTATCTTCACATGATATACAATAAATCTGTATATCTTCAAGAATGCTTACGAAAATATTACTATGCAGAAATCGAAGAAGAAGAAGGAGATGACAATGAAGAAGGTAATGATGAAGATAAATGGGGTCGCCTACAAAAAAAATGCAAAACAGAAGCTCAGCAATCTAATAACGCAGTCTATGCAGAATTGAAATTGCATAAGGCACATGATATCTACATATTTGAGAAAGATGCTAACCCTACAATCCAGCATTTGACTCACAACGAAGAATACATTCCATATCCTCATCGATCAACTCTAATTTAGGCAATTTCCAAGGCCATGCTTTATCAAGAAAAAAAGAATCTCGTTGACTACCATCCAACTTTAGACTAGCTCACCGGAGAGCTCAAGTAGGCTGTGGAGAATGAAATTAAAGCCCCACAGGAAATCGTAGCAAGGATTAGAAATATCATTCACTAATCAACCTAATCCTATCACAAGGATCTCTGCTCGATTGAGTCACAATAAAAAATCGAAAAATACTTTGAAAAAATGAGTTCCAGATAATAATAAAATGATCAATGGGGACAAAAATCTAAACTCTCTCCATCTCATTTCCTGTGGCTTCCTGCAAGGTTTGTATTTGATGCTAAAACTGAATAATACTAGTGTAAGGGGAAGATGTTTGAGCATCTTGAGGATTGGCCTGGGATGGGTGAGCTGAAAAATGAAGTCAGTGCTCTTGTCACTTATTTCGCACCAGCTCTGAAAAATATTCACGCGCATTTCAAGGATCTCTCTTATGTGCTTTCAAACAGATAGAGTTACTAAGGGCCTGATTAACACATTGAAATCAAGAACAAAGTGAATTTCGATACTGAAATTCGAGCGATTGTGAAAATCGCTGAGATTGAAATCAAACCGCATTCAGTTTATTCTGGGTAGTGGCATATTGAAGGTTTCTCTTCCGATAATGTTATGTACACCTGCCTGTATATCATTGAGCAAGACGAGAAGCTAGTTGATGGGGCTATCAAATTCAAGCGAGCAGTACGAAATGATGATGCTCCTCCTGGTGGTGAAAATCAAGCACAATGTGCTCATAGTTACTGTCCTAACTACACTTATCTGTGCGATCCTAATAAGCTGATCCCTCTTGGTTCTCTCGATATCAAAGAGAATCTTATGATTGTCTTCCCAAACTAAAATATTCATAAAGTGAAGGGGATCACTAATAACACTGACGTTCCTCTCAAGAGAAAGGTCGTTGCTTTGTTTGTGGTTAATCACGTAGACTAGCCTTTCACATTGAATGATCTTAAGCTGACAGCACCACTTTCAGAAATAAAGAACCATAGGCTGAAGGACATGTATGAGCGCTCTAAAAACAAGCAGACAGACACTTAGGCGTTCAATTATTGTGAGCATTGATTGAGAGAGATAGCTTGAGAGAGAAAAAAGAATATTGCCAAAATTATTTTAGATTATGTCACAGAAGAGTGTTGTTTTTTTGTAATTTCTGTAATTATACAATAATATGGTTTTAAATGATAAAAATTTAATTAAATACTCTTAATATTTTGTCATTCTTGCCTCCAAGAAGAACATTGATTAACAATTTAATAAAAACTCAAGAAAATTTAACAATATTAAGTAAAGAGAAAATAGTTGAATCTGCTTTTCAATCCAACATGTGGAATCAAGAAAACTTTCTTTCATAAGTAATAGCTGTCATAGGTCCAATAACCTCAGGATCGAGTAGTAATTCAAGAAATTTAACTAGCCCTTCCTTAGTCTAACGTGCTGGATCAACGGATCAATGCTAAAAGATTGATCTCTTCATCAATGTGTTAACAGAGAGGGAAAAGCTGTGGACTGGCGTACCCTTAGTAGAGAATACCTTGCTATTTCTAACTCCACCAATCATCTCTCTATCATAAACCCTCCTAAAAACCCCTATTATCAAACCTGTGTCAGAAATATTAATATCATATCCCCTAATAATATTTCAAGAATATTTAAGCCAAAATTTATAAGAGATTTTTCATTTTTACGTTACTGGCTCACTACTTGAGATAGAATCACAAAATCACTCAATGATCCAAAAATATTAAAGTAAAACATAATTTATGGGATTTTTCATTTTTTGCGATACATGGAGGATTAAATTCTGAGAAAATAATACAGAAGTAAAAAAAATTTCACTACTCCCCTTT
>Ga0302285_10001370_pt1 | contig 13480 bp, 7 predicted proteins | sample III_Fen_E2_2_FD_200455 | JGI IMG/M metagenome (GOLD analysis project Ga0302285, IMG submission 200455) | Peat permafrost microbial communities from Stordalen Mire near Abisko, Sweden - III_Fen_E2_2 | ecosystem: Environmental > Terrestrial > Soil > Wetlands > Permafrost | place: Sweden: Abisko...
CAACGTTGATAAAAGGTATTTTTTATTTTAGCAAAAAGTATCAAAACTAATAATTGTTTTCGAACATAACAACAAAGGTAACCTTCAACCGATTCTCGGAAGCTAGGATGACACTCGAAAGAAAAGCAAGGCAATTTCGAAACTACTTAACACAGCATAAAATAATTAGCATGCTGCAATCTAAAAATGGAAAAGTTTCTTAGCCTTATCACACTTAAGTGACAAAAGAAAACAATTAGCACTCCGGATGCTACTGAAACTTGAAGAGAATCTGAATAAAGCGAATTAAGCTGCTGTACTCAGGAAAGTGAAACAGCACACCAATATCGAGTTAGTCAAGAAATTATTCATTGACAGAATATTAGGCTCAGGTGTGGGATAGGTGTATGCTGTTTTCTCCAAATGGAAAGTAAAATACTAATTTATTTGTTTTTTTACAAATAATTGATTGACTTATGCTATTTGTTGTATTAATTTAAAGTACCTGCCTCAAATAACTGATGCATAGTCCAAGCTGAATTTCGCGAAATTCTAAACGAAACTATAAAATTTCGCTGAAGCCAAACTCAGACAGCCACTTGATATTTTTGAAGATTTTTCAAAAAAAGCAGATTGGTGTAAGAAGAAAGCCATCGTTGTACTCATGGAGAAATCAATTCATAATCACAAGCGAATGTTTGTCTCCTGGCGTTAGTAGACTACGCAGCATTTGCAATTTAGGAAATGCAGATTAACTCTGGAGTTTTTCTCTCAACTCAATGTCCTTTTAACTTCTTCAAGTCTTGGCCTCATAAAAACTTCTAAATCTGCTGCGATGATTGAGAAAGTTGTCTATAAACTTAGCAACAATAGAAATAAACAACTAAGGGATAGTCTCATGAAATGGAGATAAGGTGTATAATTCTGCAAGATATTCGATGGGAAGTACAAAGACATTCTGAGAAGAATGGTTGATTCTTTGAAAAATAATGGAACTACACATCTAAGGAAAGCACTGAAATAGTTCCAAATCAATTAGAGAATGAGGATGATTTAAACTAATTTTTTCAAACAGCTATTCAGTACAAACATTGGATAGTCCATGACGTTGTTCAAGAAATGGTAGACAGTGCCTAGTCCTTCTTTGGTTCCAGCGAACTTTTTCCTTATTAAAATGCAAAGATTTGCTTTAAAAAGAGAACGTATTCTCATGGACTGCCTGAAAGATGTCAAACACGATGCTGATTAAGTTAAACATGTTTCCCTGTAGAAATTATTTAGCAAGACAATGTCTGCAAACAGAAGAGCGTTTATTGAGTGGAAAACAATGGTTAGCACTGAGAAAATTATCAAACGATGCTAGACAACTATTAGCCTCTTTGAAACATTACTTGGAGTGCTTTCCTCGAACGCTTCGTTTGTTCTAAGGACTGATAAAGAACGAGTTATTGTTGAAAAAGTTATTTCTAAACTTCTCACGATTTCTACAAACAGGACTTCAAATGCGTTTAAGAATTGGAAAGCTGTGATTCAATATGAAAAAATTGCAAAAGATGGCAAATAACGTCAAATGATTCAAAGAATGTAGGATAATCTAAGGTCAAGTGGTACAAGTAGGTTTCGTAAGACACTCTCGTCATTTTAGAAGTTTTGTCGAATGCAAAAAATTAAGAAAAACGTATTCGATCAACTGTTTGCAACTTCTGCTGGTAAAATGGTGAAAGTTTTCCTTAAATGGAAGGGACTTCCAGTTCCTGTAGATGCAGAGGAAAAAGCAAAGTGTGTTCGATTTGAGCAGTCTCTCCATAGAATACAGCAACGACCTATTAAATAGGCGTACGAAAGTTTCTAATTCTTTTACAGGGAAGCTGAAGAAAGGAAGGTAAATCAAGGAATATGATTGTTCTCATTTAATAAATATATTTTTTGCTTTTTTAATTAAAAAAAGAAAGTAACTATGCGTGAGATGTTGAATAAGACTATGTCTTCTCATAAGAGAATGTTCCTGAAATGGTCTTAAATTTCAGACAGTGAGAAAAAAGTTGGAAAATGTAGAAAAACTATTGAACTGTTTAATACTCTGAACGCAATGCTAACATAATTTACATCCTTCAGTGTATTTTCATCAGTTGGGCAGCATAAGCATAGAGTATCAGCGCTTAAAAAAATTATTGATATTCATCAGAACATGAGAAAAACTGCATGGAGTCTTTGGCTTTAAAATATCTAATCCTGCCATTATAAAGACTAACTAAAGAAAGTAGCACTTCATAGACTGAGCGAAGAACTTTTAGCTAAGAAAAGGAAAAATTAATTGTATGCTTTAACTACATTCCACACTGACATGAAGCTGCAGAAACTTGCTAATGCACTCTTCAAGAGACTTGGGATTGTCAAATAAACAGAAACAGCTTCTATTTTCTAAAAGGTAGTTACCAATATTCAGAGAAAAGTACAATATTAATAACAATTTTTATTTTTTTAAAAAGTGGAGGCACTTGCCAGATAGAATGCCTAAAGAAAAAATACATCTCTTTGCAAATAAAATGGCAACGATTTCTTCTGACAGAATGAGGTAGCTTCTGGATTCTCTTAGTAGATTCAAACAAAGAGCAGAAGAAACTAAAAAATGTGCAGTATCTCGTCTTGGGCTTAAAACAAATGGAGTTCTTAAAAGTGCATTTGACAGATGGAATTTTGATCAGCCAGGAACGGCTTTAAATAGGTAAAATTAGTTCTTAACAAATCCTTAAAATAAACTCTTTTTTCTATTTTTAGAATCGCTCTCACTCTTAAATTCTTTGAACAACTTCAAATGAGTTTATCGACTAACATGGCATCAGTATTCGAAAGTAGCAGAGCTCTCGACCTTAAACAAAAGTATCTCGATAAACTTGTAGAAACTCAATATGCAGGAGCTCGAAAGGCAATTCAAACTTGGAAGAAATTTGTTTTCGATAGCGTTGTGTCAGATGAGATGAGAAAAAGAATTATTTAGCAACTTGTCGCAGCTTAAGGAAAATCTACTGTAGGTGGAATCAGAAGAACTTTACAAGCCTTCCTCAAATTCAGAAATATCAGAAAAATATAAAATCAATTCTTTGGAAAGCTCCTGGATACTTCTGTTGGATCATAAATGAGAGTGTTCTTAAAGTGGAAGTCATTGCCTGTGTTGATACCAGGTTCTGAGATGATTCGGGCTTAAAAGTTTGAAAGAACAATTGCATAATTCTCGACACGTCGTTTGAGAAGTTTCTTTGATCCCATTAAAAACTAATTAACTTTAGGGCTCATGATAAAGAAAGATTGTTTGTAGAGGCTAGTTGATCTGACAATGAGTGATCATAAGAAACTCTTCCTTAGATGGTCTTCAGAAACAAAACAGTTTAAATAGAATTCAAAGTGCAGAAAAACCATGGAATTATTTGAAGCAATTAACAAAACGATGTCTGGGAATATTAAGAATGCATTTGAATTTAATAGGGAATGCTCAGTTAAGAATAAAAGTCTGCAGAAGCTAGTCGATATCGCTCGCACAAAGGTACGCCATTTTTTATAATATTTTTAGATAATCACTCCCATCAAGGGATATTTTCAGTTGAGAATAATAACTTTTTATGATTGAATAGGAATAAAAAGCTTTTTCTAGTTGGATAAATCTGCATAGATCTGTGAAGCAAGCTGAGAAATGTCGCAAGGTTATTGAGATGTTCGAAATACTTCAACTAAGTTTGCGAGGCAAAACAGCTGTTTTGTTGTAAAATTCGAAAGACGAAACGCTCAAAGCGAAGGTTCTTGAGAAATTGTTCGCAGCATCCAAGGGAAATGTCGAAAATGCCTTCCGTTCCTGGGTGTAAACAGTAAGATTCGCTAGACTAGGTGATGAGACACGCAAGATGATGATTAAGACTTTAAAAAATACAATTAATAGTTAAGGTTCTGATAAACTGCGATAGATTCTAAGAGCGTTTAAGAAGAATTCTTCCATCAAGAGATATTAATACTAATTCTTTAAGAAACTTCTCGAGCTTAATGTTGGATAATAGATGACGTTGTTTTAAAAGGTAATGATGTCGAATTCGTTTTAGATTACTTTCAAGTATTTTAATGAAATCTTTGTCAAAAATTTAACAGTGGAAAGGCCTGCCTGTGCCAGTGAATGTCGAAGAAAGAAGAAGAGTTGCTGTATTCTAATCTTAAATGGCCAATATATTTACGAGACCCATAAGAGATTTCTTGAATAATATCAAAGGAATGAAGAGAGGAGCTGAAATTGCTAAAAAGAAAGCAATTTACATACTACTTAAGAAAACTATGGGTGTACCTTAGAAGCTCTTTTTGAAATGGCGAACAGTCAGTGCTGATCAAAAGAGATTCGAACATTGGAATCTCGTTACGAAATTGTTCGAAAATGTTGATAAGAAGATTAAAGATAACTTTGAAAGCACAGTCCTCTAGAAAATGGGATCAGCGAGTTAGACTTAGAAAACAAAGAAATTAGTCATGTAAAATAAGAGAATACTTATCAGAAAATGATCTGAGTTGTTTAATGATATTTTTGAATTGTAAATTAAAAAGATTGCTGGAGAGAATCAGAAGCTTATTCGAGAGACAGTAGAGAGAAGGATTGCACATGATCTAACGAAAAGCTAGCAGTGTCATATTAAGATCGTACTTTGCTTCATTGTGGAAATGGAAATTCGCTAATCTTGAGGCGAAATACTACACCAAATATAAACAAATCTACAGAGTAAATTAGATTTTATTTTTTTGTCAATTTAATGTAAATTTGATGTCATTCTTTAACAACAGTAATCGGCAGTTATGTCTCGATTTGTCTAAATAGTCTCTGGGAAACTAAATGGATCTTCATAATTGGGAATAACCGCACTTAAAAACTACGGAAATAAACACATGAGACTGCTAAATTGTATCAGAATCAGAGAACGAGAAGAAATAAAACTAAAATCAATGGTTCTTTCTCAGTGGAGATAGAGCATTCACTTTGATTAATATTAAGAGAGTTTCAGTAATCTCATGACATCGATTGCATAGCAGAAACTCTAGCGACTCTTTGCTATTGTGCATCAATGTCATAGAAATCAAGCATGGAAAGCGCTTACAAGTAAACTAATATTATTTTATGCTAGAGATTTTCAATTAATTAATTTTGGTTTTGTTTTTTCAAAAAAAAGACTACTGTGATTAGAAAGTGGAGTTGAAAACAAGCAATTTGAATGCGTTTTTGCTAATCGTTCAAGAAAAACAGCAAGCTGCATTAAAACGATAACTACAAACTGGATTTGAGAAGATTCTGTACCGAGTTGGTTTGCTCAAAACGAGCATCAAAATGCAAGCACTTTTCAAGCTTATCAACATGGATTCGTTGAGAATAAAGTAACTGCAATTTGCTTACGATGTACTGAGAGAGAGCGCCTTCGATGCGAACTCGATTCTTTATGAAAAACGAGTTGCATAATAGATATTTGCGATTTCGGATATCAGAATATCTTTTGAAGTTCTGAAAAAAGCCGCTCTCAATGTAGCTTCGTCTGTGTCTTCCTCATAAGCTTCTGATCATTAGATTCCATAATTCCCTTAATCGTATGCAAACTAGATGCCTATGGAATTCTCAAGGCGATCATTTGGATTGCCTCCTTAGCCTCCATAGTAATTTGGATCTGCTGGTTCTCAAAGTCAATATCAGCATAATTCACAAAATAGTTCTTTAAATCTCGCTTAATAGCTTATTTCTAGCTAAGCAGACTCCAGAAAAGAAGAAGAAACAGGTGGAGTTTAAGGTATTTTAAGTAAAATAGGAGCAGATAACTTGAAGGTTGTAAATAGACTCGGAGCAGCTGATCATTTCTGCACTATCCTATCAGCTGCATTGCTAAGGTAAAAATGGAGTGTACTATCTGCTCTCCGTGATCGATCGATTGCAGTAAATGGCTAAGAAGCAGAAGCTCTAAGAGAATAAATATAAAATAAACAAAAAGAAGAGAAGAAGCAGATTTAACAAATCAATAATATACAAGTGACAAATTAGAACTTAGAGACATAAGTGAATCAATTCCAGAGAAGCTCCTAGCAATAGCAAAATTAAATCAATTCTCTCAAGGAAGAACTCAACAAAACAACTGAGGCATATTAGCATTCGATGCAGTAATCAAATTAGCTTTAAGCTCAATTATCACAAGCATAATATGTGTAGCAATAGCAGTATCAAGCAATGCTATTGTAGCCACAACAGCAATAGCAAGATCAAGCAGAAGATATCTATGATGATTAGAATCCTTTAGGAGACATCTCTTAGCTTCTGAGTGTGAATGAGAAATTCCAGTAAGCGAAGATAAAGATACTCTTTGAACTATTACAGAGAAGGTATCTCATCAATTTATCTGGATTGTTCGATCTTTATAAGTAGAAATAAAGTGATTTATCACAGAGACTGTCCTCTCATCTGACAGAACAAGAATAAGAAGAAGTTGATAACCAACTTTGTAAATAAGTATCCGATGTAAATCTGAGAGTGGAAGAGCTGTTATCTAAATCAGCTGACGAATCAAGATATCAAGATGATCCTGATAGGGATTATGATAATCCTTCATATTTTGAGTAATAGTAAGGTTAACCAATTCAAAGCACTTCTCCATTTTTACATTCTCCCTAAACGAAGAGACCTTCAATGACAATCAAATTATCATATCCAGAATAGCTTAGCCAACAGTTGCAATAGAAACCTTTAGGAAAGAGTAAAGCAGAGTTCCAAAGTAGTTACAGACAAGCAGAGAGTCCAAACTACTATGATGTCGAAAAGAAGTTAAATTTCTTTAGACGTAAATTTGAAAAAATGAGTCTTGCAAGAAAGAGTTCAGCTTTTGGAAAAATTAAAGTTTCATTTTAAGATAACTGAGAAGTTGTGCTTGAAGTTGAGGAGTAAATGAATGGCTATTCAAATTATTTTGTGTTTAATATTTGAGATAGCTTTTATTGTTAATATAGTTGAATTTTGAATCAAAATTACAAATAAATCAAAGAAAAAGAATGGATGGGAAATATTATTTTTTTGTCAAGAGGAAGAAGATCATTATTTTTTGTTCCAGATTTGACAAAGAGAACAGATATAAAACACTAATCTTTTTGGAAAATTTATAATAAAGTCAATCTGTCTTATGCTAAGTTATTTTTAATTTTTCTAAAAGGAGTTTAATTAGGTAGATTTTAAAATGAAAAAAAGAAAATGTGAATTTTCCTTTTATTATTTTCAAAAATCAACAGTTGACATCATATTTTACCCATTATCAGAAATTAAATTAAATCTATTGTTATCGTAATTAATTAGCAAAGAAAAAAAAACATGTACATGAGGATTTTTTAATTCAACCCTTAAATAGTCCTGCGTGGTTATCAATAAAAGAAAATACCCAATTAATTTAAAGAGTAAGAATAGCCAACTAGTATCAAAAATAATAGCTGATAAATACAAAAACAAACAAAGATAGGTAGAAATAATAATGGCGATCAATTTCAATAGATTTAAAAAGAAAGAGGAAACAACTCATGTAGTAGAGTAGGCTACTAAGCAGCAGATACCAGTGATATCTTCCTAGCAGCAAGACAAAACATATGGAGGATGTAAAATTGTATTTTTCAACCATTATATGGGTTTTGCTATCTTAAATTTTTTTAGCCATTTGGGAAGAAAAAGACTCTCCATCGAAGGTTGTAGTCTCTTAGTCAGCGCAATAAAGGGGCAAGCCAAACTTTTAAAAAAAAGAATTACCACCAGCTGTCCATGTGAAGCAGGTTGTCGATGAAGTACCTGAAAAAGCTGATTCGATTCAGACATAAACTAATGAAAAGAAAATTGAAGCACCAAAAGATTCCATAAATAAGTAAACAAAAATAGCAAACAATTATTAAAAATAATATCATCAAAGCAACGAATACAATATTATTAAAAATAAAGACATCGTTTAATCTTAAAACATGAGAATTATTTTGAAATTAGGAACCTTGCAATATCTAAGTAATTTAAGCCTCAAAACGAATTAGAACTGCTTGCCCCTGATCAGCTAAAAAATCCCCTGATGTAAAATAACACCAATTAATTGTTTTTTTAGTAGATTGTTCTTAATTAAGATAAAATAGATCATTCTATTTAATAAATCCATTCAAATCTTACTAACAATTGAAATTGTTAAATAGTCAATTTGAGAATAAATCCGTTGATGAGATTATTGCTCTAGGAGGGATGCGTTTAAAATAGAATCAAGCCACTCTAGATGAATTCTGTTAAACTGCAAATAATTGCTAAACTCCTGTGATTGGTAGCATTCTTATTGCTAAAGTGCATTCTGATCTCTAGTTCCAACAAAAAATGGTACAATTTAGCTATTTTATTCATTGGTGTTATGTGTTTGTACTAACTTAGATTAATTTATGTTATTAGCGGGCACTCTTTGCGATTTAGGAGCTCATTCGTAAGCTTGAAAATTATCAAAATTACTTCAAACACCATTTAGCAGTTATCCAAGCATCGCCTGCTCCTTCAAATGATCCTCATGGCAGTTTCCAATAGGAACTGAGTTAAATTGCAATCTTAGTGAGTAATCCAGGAGCAATCATGAATTCGAATGCAGTAAGCTTGTTTTTGTTTGAAAATATTTAGATTTAAAAATATTTATTTTTGTCAAGGCTGATGTAAAATTCGAGTTTAAAAGCAATTTACTCTCTACAGTTGCTTCTGCTTCGCCGAATCGTATTGAAGAAATTCCTGTAGAAATGTCTCAAAAACAGGAATAAAACCACAACGAATCAAAGAATCCTTAAATTCAAAATATTGATTCCTCTCCAAAAAAGAAAGGATTTGATTTTATTAAGAAGAACTAACCTCAATAAACAGCTGAGGCACCTAGCTCAATTCAACAAGCTCCTTCTAACCTCTAGGAAAGCTAATAATCAGTAAAAAAAACTAATGCGTTTTCGTTCTTGAAGAAAAACCAACATAATAATGAGCAGGAATAATAGAAAATTGATATTTCTGGCAAGAATACTAATCTTTTATGCACACCTGATGATCGTGTAAACTAAATCAAATAAATTAACCAACAACTTGATTCTTTTTCGTTAAGCAACGCCATCATTAATTATCCTAATTAGAACAATAATATTATTAATCCCAATTCATTTATTCTCCCTTAGCCAAATGTGAATAACCAATTATATCCTCAACCTCCTTTAACGCAGTAATTCTACCCTCCTCATCTTTCTTTCCAATAGTATTAGTAGCATCCTAACGTTTATTACAACTCTTTCTACCCATAACAGCAAGGATATCCAGTGCAATACCCTCCTCAACCTTAATTGTATGGTTATCCTACTCCTTACCCACCACAACCACAATAATAATACTCTTATCCTTAACCCTATCCACAATAATAACCCGGATATGCTCCATATCCAGTTGAACAGTAATTTGAAGCTCCTCCAGCGATAATTACTTAAAATAAACCAGATAAAAGGGAAGAAGCATTTAACTTTATCAAAATATGAGAAGATGAATTTCAAAGCAATGAAATGTATCAGCTCCTAATAGCATAAGTAATTTATATTTGTATGTTTGCATGTAAAAAACGTCAAGGAAATCTAATATTCTTGGGATTCAAAGAAAAATTTATATTATTATTGTTTTGTCTAGATTAACAAAATAAAATCGAAAAATTAATTTCATACACTACATTTTATTAGGAATCAAAATAAATCGAACTCTAAGATCTTAGAAAGCATTGTCTACCTCCATCGCGCGATAAATCACACAAAAATGTATGAAAACTATTACGATTTTCACTTCATGGAAATAAATCACAATCAATCTAAGAAAACTATTACGATTTCGCACACTCTACTTCAAAAATATGACAAGTTTTTTATTAATGAGAGAATCAATTCTAGGCAAGGGAATTGTTTATTTGATATAAAAATACAAAATTAACTCATGCCTTCAAGATGTGTATCCTCTCGAATTTAGTTTCCAACACTTATGGTAGAGTTATTTATCTGAAGGCTTAATTTTTTAATAGTAAAAGTGAAGAAAAAATGTGCTTCCGATATGACTCTATTATCGCCATAATCCTCTAGATCCATGAAACTAGTCTGACATGTTTAATAAAGGACTGCTCAAACTAGTTTTATCTTTCTCTTTTGTTTTTTGAAACTCAATAAAATTTATTAATTCTCACAAGGGTTAAGATCAGGGGTATTCTGTTCATTTTTGATTTGCAAGTTTGAAAATGAAATAGAATCATGTGCTTTGAATATTTTCGGTTGGGAATTGAGAGAAATAAAAAGATAATTAGAATCTTACATTAGTGTTTCTATTGTTTCAGGAAATCATGAAAACCAACCTTCGTAGCTTTTACTCCTAAATAAATAATTAAATTACAATTAATTAAAGTATTAGGAAAACAACGATTTTAAGATTATGCAACAAGGATATCAACAACCACCTTATGGTCAGCAATAAGGATATGGCCAACCACCTCAACAAGGCTATCCTCCATAAGGCTATCCTCCATAATAAGGCTATGGATAACCACAACAAGGATATCCTCCTTAAGGTCAACCAATGTATCCTGCCTAAGGTTAAGGCATGCCAGGTGTAGAGTTGTATAATCTCAATCAAGGTGGTGGACATCCTCAATAATAAATCGTTACTGTATCAATCAAAAATGGACTTGGAAAACTCACATCAGCTTAAGGACTTTATATTAAGTAGAAATTTGAAGTTCTTGAAGCTCTAACTGGATGTGAGACTCCTAATGTTTACAAGGTGTTTGAAGCTGACGCTAATGGATAGAAATTAGGAAATCGTACTTTATTTAAGTGCAAGGAGAAAAGTGGATGCTGCGCAAGACAATGCCTTCCAGGAGATTGCAGACCCTTCAACATGAAAGTTAGTAACGAAGAAGGAGCATTCAACAATGGAAACTTCGATAAGACTCTTTTCCTTCATCTTGAGCGTCCGTTTAAGTGCACTTGTTTGTGCTTCTCTAGGCCTTAGATGTCAGTGACGTTAGTTGAAGGAGGAACTAACACCTTCTTCGGGAAAATTAAAAACCCTTGCTATTTCTGTACACTTGGGTGTGACGTTGAAGATGCTAGAGGAAACTTGAAGTTCATCATCACAGGAACTTGCTGCCAAGTTGGTGTTATCTGTGCTGGATTCCCTTGTTAGTCATGCTAAGAAGTTGACTTTGAAATCCGCAACGCTGCAGGAGATCTTATTGGTAGACTTCTAAAAAAGTCTGCTGGTTGTCTTAAAGCATGTCTAGGCGACGCAGATAACTTCAGTCTTGGTTTCCCTCAAGGTTCTTCTCCAGAAGATAAAGCGCTTTTAATGGCAGCCGCTTTATTCATGGATTACATGTACTTCGAGAACAAGAATCAAGGGCAAGAAAATAATAATTGAGAGAGATTCAATGAAGCGAAAGTTGAGAATGCATAATTGTTTGGCAGCATAAACAAAATAGAGATTTTGAACAAATCTATTTTTCCCCTCATATTACCCTGAATTTTTGCCTTTGATGTCCTAATAATTTCTCATTTTTATCATCCAGAAATCCATATCTTTATTCATATTCAAATTATCTTCTTTTTTGTTTCGATTCAATAATTACCTCAAAAACTTTTTGGATGTGGCCAAAAAACTATTGCTATTATAATAAATAATGCTCTTTAAATTGGCTTCAAATAGATTATTATTCGTCTTTCACATATCAACTTTTTATGAAAGATTGTGACTCATAAAAAGAAGAATTTCTCTTTTATTGATTATTATCCTTCCATTGGAAAAATTGAAAGCATAAGGTTATTTATTAGATTGTTAATAATTGAACATTTTCAGCGAATAGACAAGACTCATGACAAAAAAATCGCATGCTTCCATTGCTTTTTTCCTTATAATAGCTACCGCTCATCGCGCGGTGCTTTAATTTCGAGAGAAAATAGAAAAAAACAATTAGCTGAGAGAAAATTAATTCAAACCAAATTATTCTAGCACCTCGAATTTTCAAAAGCAGTAAAACGTGTGGCCTATAAGATTGAATTTTAGTATTTTCTGCAGGTAGCCAGGCTGTGGATTCTTAGCGTACATTCTATTGTATGAATGATTCTTTTGCAAATGAAAGACTGTTGATAGTATTGAATTTAACATAAAATGGCTATGTATTCTTAAAAGAAAACAGAGTTTAGATTGAATTTCAAAAAAACAAACAAAAAGAAATCTTAAAAGAAAAAAAGTTTGAATTTTGTATTTTAGTTATCAAGAATAGACAGAGTGACGTATTTTAAACCAATAATAGTCTTGATGAGCAATAGTTAAATTAGTAATTTCAGATTTTACATCTTTTTTCCAAATTATTCTTGTTAGGCGAAATAGTGAGAAGCAATATCAATAAATCCTGTATTTTGGGAACCATTAAAATTAATATTTCTTTGTAGTCCACTCGAAATGGTTTTTTATATTAATCTTTTTGATTTTCTTTAAAATACATTAAATATTAAGAAATTATTAACTTTCCATGCCTTAAAGATCAAGTAGTTGGTCTGGAAAAGAGCCTTAATATCATCTTGAAGAAACTTAATAATAATAGAAAAACAATTTAAGCTTTAACTTAAATATTGAGAGAATCTAATCTGAGCAAGAAATAATCCCTGTTTCTAGAAAATATTATGAAAGAGATTAGTAGAATAGATCTAGATCAAGATTCAGTTCCAACCACAAAGAACCCTAACAACACTCTCCTTTGTCAGCTTGTGAAAGCTTAAAATGTTAAAGGTAGCTCAAAATAGGAAACATTAACAAAACTAGATCTCGAAATTACTCCAAAGATAGTTTTGAAGCAAGGGAAATAGAGAAAAAACAACAAAAGGAACGGCAAGAGAAAGGTTGGGATCAGTATTGTGAGTTATTGAAAAGAACCATTGAGAAGCAAGGACGAGGAGAAAGGGAATAACAAATTAGTCATTTGATTTCAACACCTCTTGTTCAACACAAAAATTACTTTGAAAAGTGCAAAGAAGTTGAGAGAAATGTTAATGGCAAAGATGTCATGCTTTTCAAGAATTATTATTCTCATTTTGATAAAAAATTACGCTAATAAAGCTCTCTTTAATATCAATTTCCTTTAATCGCTTAGGTTCCTCAGATTAGTAAGCAATCTTCTACTCCCCCTCGAATTAATTAACCTAATAATTACAGTATTTCTAAGCATTTACGATAGACAAATCTTTTCCCCTCTTCTTTTCCTGCAATTAGCTGAAAACTTTAATTAATTAAGGAAAGTTTTTGTATGTATTTATATTTATTTGAATGTATTGTGACTATTTACTAAAATATCAGCATTAAATTATTTATTTATCTAAATGTTATTAAATTTTTCAAGAGTGTACATTAATTCAAACCTTTGTGCGTTTGCTGGGGTTGGGGTTGGGGTTG
>Ga0302285_10001371_pt1 | contig 13474 bp, 7 predicted proteins | sample III_Fen_E2_2_FD_200455 | JGI IMG/M metagenome (GOLD analysis project Ga0302285, IMG submission 200455) | Peat permafrost microbial communities from Stordalen Mire near Abisko, Sweden - III_Fen_E2_2 | ecosystem: Environmental > Terrestrial > Soil > Wetlands > Permafrost | place: Sweden: Abisko...
AACACATCAACTAATAATCCCCTAAAATAACACATAGTCTCCTTCCCAGGTAGTCCAAGTTTTCCTAAGACCCTTGAAGCCTTCAAGCAAGCCCATAAAGCAGAGTAGCGTTCCGTGCTTCTGGAGTACTTTGAGAAGATCATGTCGACGACGAGAGCTGTAAAAACCTCTGTGACGTATTTTCTGAGTTTCCTGACTTTTGGGAAGTGTTTTGTGACTGAAGAGACAGCACTGATTAAGAAAGCGCAAGAGTTTTCCAAGAGAGACATGGATATTTATGTGATTCTGGATAAGCTGCAAGAAATCGAGAAGATGAAGAAGGTGATTTTCTCGAGCGACTAGATAACTTTGTTTAATTTCTTTCCGAAACCAGTGATAAAGAAGGATATAAAACTGTATTAGAATAAGAGTCTCAGGGAGTTCAATATGTAGAAGAACAAACAAAGAAGAAACCACACGAAGTAATTCTAATCGGAAAAAGATCATATGCATCATGTCGATAGTCCGAGGTCATAATTGAAAATATAAAGTGAGGGATTCTAGGGCAGTGGACATCTATTCAAAGAAAGAGATAACTTCACGACCATCGAAGCTTACAAAGTATTTAAAAATAGAGGCACTAGAAATCATTGATTTGGGTACTTGTTGTTGTCCTCTTGACATTTGATTCTTTTTTCTCTATTGTAGAACTTATTCTCAGCTTATGCGGTACTGACAAGAGGAGCAGAAGCAACTTAGCCGTAAGAGCAATATCTTTTACCTTTTGAATTTCCTATTTACTGATTCCCTGAAATTTTTGAATTAGTTACAACTAGAAGCTAATAGAACAATTGGGTGTTGAAGTTAGGAAAGTTTTTGAATTGCAGAACTAACTGACGAATGCTGGGCTAGAGATGAGTCTGCTCCAAGGAGGAGAGAATCTCCATCATAAAAATAAAGGCTGTTTAGGGGAATCTTCTGAAAGCATCATGCATGAGTAGATGATCAAATTGAGGAGATTATCGCTTCCAGTTGGAATCGAAAAGACTTTTTAGTCTTAATCTGCTTTCAGTGATATTGAAGACGAAGCTATCTCGTTTGCTGGGTAAGTCAACACAAATAGTAATTATGTGAATGGTGATTTTAGTGGGGGAATTGGGTTTTCTTAGAAGGGTAAAATGTTCTAGCAAAGCCTGTAGATTCCTGATGAAAATGGATTGATTTCAGAGATACCTAATGAAAGTGTGGCTTATTTTATGCAGCAGAAACTCATAAAAAGAGTGTAGAATAATGGAAACACAAATCTCAATTATCTTTAGCACGTTGCTAAATTCCATAATAATTCAAGGGATAGTTCCTAAAATCCCATGAAATACTAAGATTTACACTAGAAAACCATCGATTTTACCAATAATTCTGAAACAGATGGTCAAGGAATGAGTTCTAATAATGCAAGCTGCTTTATTACTCCAATAATAAGAAATCCAGAGATTATTCCCAATAATAATTCATAAGAAGATGCAGAGAAAGTTACTGTAATAACAGAAAATAATAGCAAAAGTAAAAAAGTTAATTTACAAAGATAATCATAGAGTCCAATAATGAAGACACTTAATAGAAGAGAAAGTAGCCCTTCTCAATTCAATAACAGACCTTCAGTGAACGTATTACTGCAAGGATAATTTTAATAACATTTTAATTAGCAACCACAATCTCATCAACAGTAGGTTAAACTCAAAGGTAAAACTTTTGATATCCCTTGATATCTCTTAATAAATAAAGCAACCATTAGGACTCAATCAGTTGGCTTCATTTATTCACATTTATTGTACCCTGAAAATGAATCTTTGATTGTGTTGAAAAATATGATTTATCAACTCATTTTTCAATATTATTTCCTCCAAACGACACAAATAGACAATCAATAACCTTAAATGAGCTCAACTGAAACACTTAAAATATTTTTGAATAAATATTTGCACAATTTGGGAGCTGCTAAATATTAATATTAATTATGAAGTGTGTATTATTATGGTAAACTTATTTCCTAACATTTAAGCATTTCTTCGTCTTTCTTGCATTTGAACTTATTCATTTTATTATTGTTGTTGCCATTTTGGTACGAAATATCCCCTCTCTTTAAATATCTCCAAGTCTCATACTTGTTGAAATCATTAATTCGTTAGGTAATCTAAGAATAAGGCAAGTCAAACGATTTCAAGGATTTACAAGAAGGCTGAGGATGGGAAGAAGGAGAGGGGTAAAAAAGAAACAAAAAGTAATTAAGCACTGAAAAATAAAACAGCAACTGCAAAAAAGAAAAGAAATATAAATTATAACAAAAGACAGATAAACAAATAAGAAAGGATATCTTAATATCAAGAAAAACAAGTTCACATTTCGAATATCCCTTGCAATGAGTCGAGCAGTCCTTCAGCCATTCGAAGAATATTAAAAATCTCGTGTTTAGTTTGTATAAACAGTTGCAGTACTAGCAAGGAAGCCTCAGAACATTGAGGCTTTGCAAGCAGCGGGTGTCATGGCATTGCTGAAGCCGTTACTGTTGGATAACGTTCCATCGATTTAGTAAAGTGCAGCTCTAGCGTTAGGCAGGCTCGCGAACTATTCTGAAGATCTAGCAGAGGCAGTGGTTTCAGCGGATATCTTAAACCAGTTAGTGCTGAGTCTTTCGGAGTAGAATAGGTTCTACAAGAAAGCAGCTGCATTTGTTCTAAGGGCTGTCGCGAAGCATTCGGTGTCACTAGCGTAGAATGTTGTAGATTCAGGAGCACTCGATGCATTAGTTGTGTGCTTGGAAGAGTTCGATCCTTCCGTGAAAGAAGCTGCTGCATGGGCGCTGAGTAACATTGCCAAGCATTCAGCTGAGTTAGCCTAAAGTGTAGTAGATGTTGGAGCGGTGCCGTTACTTGTGCTTTGCATTCAAGAACCTGAAACTGCTTTGAAGAGAGTTTCCGCTGGGGCCTTAGGAGAAATATGCAGACACTCCTAAGAACTAGCTTAGCACGTCGTTGATGCAGGTAAAAAAGATTTTATTTGTTAAATTCAAAATAAATAGATCTCTATTAAGGGAGGTTCTGAAAGAGTTCAAAAGCAGGAGTTTCATTTTTAATTTTGTTCTTTTGTCCATTTAAAGGTGCTGTTCCATTCTTGAGCGCACTGATCCCTCATCATGATGCTCCATTGAAGAGACAAGTCTGCAATTGTCTGGGATACATTGCCAGACACACCATTGACCTAGCTGAGAACGTCGTGGAAGCAGAGATCTTCCCGAAAATCCTCTATCGTCTCAAAGATCAAGATCCACTTGTTCGCAAATTTGCAGCTACGTGCATTAGAGAAATTGCCAAGTAATCATAAGATCTCTCGAAGCTTATCTGCAATGCTGGAGGTGCTGTTGCTATTGTTGACTACATCAACGAAGCCAGAGACTAGGCAAGACTCCCAGGAATCATTACTCTTGGGTACATCTCAGCATTCGATGAGTCTCTAGCCATGAGTGTTATCTCAGCAAAAGGTATATTAATCATAGCCAACTTCATCTCTTCTCAATTTTCTGTGATAATTCATAATAAATTATTATTTATTTTCCTTTTAGGTATTGCCCCATTGAAAGATGCTTTGATCAACGAGAAATCTGACTTAGTTCAAGCTTCAGCAGCTTGGACTCTTGGACAAATCGGTGGCCATAGTCCAGATCACGCTAGAGCTATGGCAGAAGCTGACATTCCCAGCACATTACTAACTGTCTACAAATTCAAAGAGAGCAGTGAGGATTTAAAGAAAAAATGCAAGAAAGCACTTAAGAGCATCCTACAAATGTGCAGTTTCCTTAGCGCATTAGAGCCACTCATCTCCGAATCCCCTGATGACATCCTTCAATATGTGCTCCACTAGTTTGCTAAGACTCTCCCTCACGACAACCAAGCCAAGAAGAACTTCGTTTTATCAGAAGGTCTCAAGAAAATTCAAGAAATCAAAGCAGCTCCCGGATCGAAATTACGCTAGTATATCGATACCATCAACTAGCTGTACCCATAAGAGATTATTCAATTCTACTCACCTGGATACGAACAGACTCTTCTCAAGAAGCTAGAAGACTACAATACTGCAGATTGAGTTATATAGGAGAAACAATAACGGATAGAGAGGCTAAATATGTAGATTCCTCATTGCTTTCAACAGAGAAATCTCTTACATAATAATATTATTATTTTCATAATATTTCCGATATTCTTCGCTTAATTCCTCTTGTTTAGTTTCCCCAAGTTTAATCAAGTTTCTCCTATAACTTTTTCATTGTTTTTGAAATATTTCCCTCTTCTTCTTCTTTTTCTTTTTTTTCGATTGGGAGGGTCAACTGAATATCCTAAACAAATGAAAGATTGCTGGTCAGGAGAATCAAAATTAGTGTGAGATTATTGGAGAAGAAGTCTCGATATACCACTACCCTAATTAACCTCCACAATCTAAACTATATTTTCAGTATTTTTGTTTTTTCTTATTTTTCGAAGGGAATATATTAGTTTCTTATTTCTACAGATTATTAATGGAATACCTTCTTTCGCTGAGAACCTCTAAACCAGAAGAGCTCAATCTCCCTATTCGTGACACAGACTTGATTTTTACAAGAACCAATGCGGTCGAGAAGAGCACATAAGTCCCTAGCGATTTCCCAGAGAAAGAAACAAGTTTACTGTAGATGTGCAGTTCTGAGCTGTTCACGACTGAGCTGCTTGTGGAGTATATCTACAAGAAATATGAAATAAAAGGTGTGCATTAGTATCTCATCAATAAACTCTACTCTATGCCTCATTATGAAATGGACTTCTACATCACGTTTTTAGTGTAATTCCATGGAGCAGAATCCTTAATCGAAATCATGGTTTTTTTTGATTTGATTGAATCGGTTTTGAATATTATCATAAACAGGTAGCTAGCTATCACAAGAAACTCACCTGTTCTAGAGTAGTTCCTCTCACATCTCTCAGAAGAAAACCTTTCATTTTATCTCAAGGTTATCGAAGAGAAAAATAAAATAGATTTTCAATAAATTATTAAATATTCTACTTCTCTCTCTCTTCATCTTTATCAAATGCTAACTTGACTCTGCAAAACTAAACACAGATGATGTGGTGTTTGCAAGCTTATCAAGAATGCTGCAAGCTGCAGTAGTACACTGGATGGAAAGACAGATTAGAGAAACTTGAACGAGTAAGAAGAGTTATTGGGCTTAACAATTTAACTCATTTCTTTTTGCTTTTCAGATGATTGAAATGGGAATGGTGAATAGCGCTGTGACCAAAGACTTGCTGCTTCAAGCCTAGCAGGAAAACATCAGTCCAGAAGATATACTTAGTAAACAATTTCTATGATAGCCGTGGTTTGTTTTAAAAAATGTCTTTGGCTGAACTAGAAATCATGGAGAAGTTCAAAGACAAGGAGTACAGATCTAATTACAATATCGTGTTGAACAAATTCATAAGCAATTTGATAAAGATCTCAATTTACCTCAAATAATATCAAGAAACAGAGAGAAAACAGCGACTGAAAGAGTACATCCAGAAACTCAACAACTACATGCATCAAAATAGAGTCAAAAATAGGTACGCACATAATATGCAGGTTAAATACGAATAGCGAATAGCGCAGTTTGCGAGAGAACTTGAGGGATTTATTGATGATGATTTCTTGTTGGTAACGTTGTGTTATGTTTGCTGTTTAGTGGGGTGGAGTACTTCTAAGGCATTCTCATTCCGTTTGCCAAACAAAAAGGAGAAAAATTCCACTCAAATTTTGTAAACATTTTAACAAATAAGCCTTTTTTTTAATATCACATATTTCTGACATATTTTGGGTACTAATCATCTCCAAAGCTAGTGAACATTGTCGAAGGAGAGTTCTCAATTTTCAACACTAAGAAGCGTGCACCTTATAAGATCGTCTTTGAAACCGTTGAGTAAAATACCAAACCCATTTCTTATTTCCCAATTCTTACTTCTCTCATGTTTCCTCTTATTTTCCATGTTTTCCAAAGCATGAGCGAGATGAAGGAGCACATGTAGGATTTCGAGAAGCTCAGCTTTTGTTAACCCTATGATAACATCACAACCAACAGTGGATTAGATGAATTATAGGAAGTAAAATCTGAGAGTTCAGTTGATATCGACAGGGAATAATTCAAAGATTTAGCGAAATTCGCTGAACAACGAAGAATCGAAGAAATCGAGCAGGAGAAAGGAGTCATCAGATCAGTATTAACCACCAAGAACGTTGAGCAGTATACTATGAGGAAGCTTGATAGTCTAGTCAAGGAAGCAGCGTAAAATGAATCACCGTTGAAGAAATCCAGAGCATCCACATCATCAACAGGTATTGACACGTCGTTTTTGTCATCTCCAACAATCAGCTAAAGAGTTAGTGTGAGTCAAGTAACCAAAAGAGAATAGGAGAATAAAAGTAAAGCTCGAGAAAAGTTTGATAGAATCTTCCCAGCCAATGAACATCATTCAAATAGAAGACATTCCTTAACGAATGTAAATACGTTGCATATGAACAATGGTTAACACACAAATAGTAGAAGTAACAGTAGCAGTGGTAGTTCAGGGAATAATAGTATGACTGCTTCAACAAAGAATGGAGCTTCAAATGCTCAACCCCGCAAGAGTAGTGGTGTAAAATTGTAGTCGTAATGCTAATTTTAGCGTCATCGTAGGAATTCTCTTCATAAAGATGTGAAGATCAAGGACGTGATTGATTTCTTTAGGTATTTAAAGTCGAATTACACGAATAAGTTCACTAAAATCAATGCAATTTATAAGAACTTACACTACGATGTGATTGAAGCCACAGTCTATTAGCATAATCCTGATCGAGATCTCAAGGAATTTGAGTTCCCGAGATCGTTTGGGCCTTGGGGGTAGCTGTGGGAAGACAAGCAACAGATCCTCAAAGAAGCCTCTCCTTATAAGATCCTAGAAAGTTACCGTTTGAGACCGTTTATGATTAAAGGTGGAGACGATCTTCGCTAGGAACTGCTTGCGATGAATATGATTCAGAAATTCTAAGATATCTTTAAGAAAGCAGGGATTCCGTTGTTCTTAAAGCCTTATGAGATCATAGTCACCTCGGAAAGCTCAGGGTTCATAGGTAGGATAAGAACAATTTAAAATAAATATTACTCTAATAAATCTTCTTTTTTTATTAGAATTCTTGCCTAATACTCTCAGCATCGATGCGTTGAAAAAGAGTGTTCCCAATTTCAAGAATCTCAATGATTTTTACAGAAGAACATTCGAAGATTATTTTGAAGAAGCTCAGAAGAACTTCATTGAGAGTCTAGCCGGATATTCCTTTGTGTGCTTTATCTTGCAGATCAAAGATAGACACAATGGGAACATCCTTATTGATAATGCTGGACATATCATTCACATTGATTTCGGATTCATTTTGTCTATTGCACCAGGAGGAATCAACTTCGAGAAAGCACATTTCAAACTAACAAATGTATTAAAATAATGAGAAAAAACAAGGGAATGTGAGGGATAAATAAATTTTGCATTTTTGCTACAATGTTCTACTATTTTGTTTAAGGAATACTTGATGCTAATGAGTGGCAAAGAGTCTGAGCAGTTTGGATACTTTAAGTCTTTGATGGTAAGGGCTTTTATTGAAGCGAAGAAGCATGTTGATGCGATTTGCAACTTAGTGCAGATCATGCAGAATAACTCGACTCTGCCGTGCTTTGAGCAGTTCGACATGATACAATTCAGAGGAAGATTCAAGGAAAATGCCACAGATAAAGAAGTAATTTATTAATAATATGATTCAAGAATAAACTGATTATTATCAGAAATTAAGCTTTCAATTCTCATTGAGTTTGAGCGTTTTAATCTAATTTATTATGCTCTAGTTTATGGATTACGTTGAGGAGCTGATTCGAAGGAGCATGAACCGTTGGAGCACCTATTAATATGACAAATTTCAGTAGATTACTAACGGTATCTTACCTTGATTTTGGCTGTCTTAATATCTCCTGTGAATTTTAAAATATTTCTAAAAATTAGAAAATTCATTTGTAATATTTGTATCTTTTTGTGTGTATTTGTTGTTTTTTCTACTTACTTTCTAGCCGTTTCTGGGAATTGTTTGAATGTACATCTGCATTTTCTGTTCCCAAACATTTTTGTTTATCGACATATGATATTCTCTCAAGGGAATAATCCTAATTTAATCTGGGACTCGACAAAAGTTCCCCTTAGTAAAGAGAAACAAGAAATGGAAATCAGAAAAAAAGAAGAGCCTCTAACGTTAATCACCGAATGGGATAAAAGCAGAATTAAGCCTCTCTTCAAATCCTTCGACAAAGGTAGTCAATTAACTAATCATGGTTTGTGTTGTTTATTCCCTAATTTATTACTATTTGTTTTCTTCAAAAAACAAAGATAAAAAGGGATTTATTCCTCTAGAAAAGCTTCCTGAGTTGTTTACAATGATTTCAGCTGATACTAACTTCGTTGGTAAAGTGCCTGCTTGCACTTAACAAGAATTTGTGATTCTCCTGACTCCATAGCGAGAACTTGTCGAAAAAGGAACAGAATAGAAAGAAGCCCCAACAACAATTTCATGGGATGATTTCCGTTTCAATTTGAATAAATTCTTCTGGCGAAAACCAGATCTCAATCAGACAAACAGCAGAATTAAAGATCTCTATTATCAAGCAAATAAGAAGATCTACAGTGGTGATATGCCCACAGCCAAGGAGATTCTTTACAAAGCTATAAAAATTGAAAGTGAACTTGGTGCTACGGAGACACACAAGTAAAAAATAATCTTAGGAATAATTATATTGAAATCTACATAAGTGAGTTTCTCATTTTCGTTTTGTTTTTGTTATTTTAAGAGTGCTCATGAAGAAAGCAGAAAGGGCTGAGAAACTAAACCCTCGTGTAGATTCCTTCAATTTCGGCAAATTTACATTTAGAAAAGAATTTGAATGCACCGAGAAAATTGCTATCTGAGATAAGAGAAAAAAACTTGATAGATTTGCTTTCCTTCGTGCTTGCTAACAATACAAAAATATTTGTGTTTATTTTTTAGGAATTATTCTCCATCAATCTACCATTAAACAATTGATTAATTAGCCAATAATTCTGTATTTTTTTTATTAATTTTAAATAGATCTTGTTTCTGAAGTTTTAAAACAAACAAGCGGTATACACAAAAAGCATTTGAAGGAATGGTTATTTTTATTCTAATTCTTGAATCGTTTTTGAAAGGAGGAAAAATTTTAAAGATACAGGAATTTTTGATTCATTGGAGCATTTTTTACTACAAAGGAAGATGTATTGGAATCATCTTAGAGGTATCAATCAGAGATTATTTATCTACAGCAGGTTCAACTTGAATTACATCCTTGATTCCTGCAAGTTCAGCACTCGCTGAAGATTTAAATTATTGCTTTGAGGATGGGCGAATCACAGGGAGAGTTTGATTGTTAGGAGGGTTTTCAGAGATTAATTGTTGGTGATCTTTGAGTAAAATATTGGAAGTTTTCTAAGTATTTTGTGTATTCAAATTAAGAGAAGAATTGAGTATGCTGTTATGTGCAGCAGATCCTATTATCCTATGTTTTCCAAATGTTTTATGGTAACTAATATGCTTATTATTACTATTAATTTAGTGTTCTACTTATGAATTCTTATCCTGTCCATGATTCTCTTCTTTAGGTTTATCTCTAGAAACTTCACTGTGTCGAGAATGCCAACTTTAATTCGTTCTCGAAGACAAATTACTTGAATTTAATTGATGCAGCGATTGATCTTGCAACTCACTAGATTGATTTTGCTGATTAAGTGTATTGTTGTTTTACACCTCAATTCTATTGTGAGAAGATTCATTTAATCTATCCATATTTCCTTTAAAATCAATACTTTTGTTATTATTATTCCTATTATTATAAGTGCTCTTTCTTCTCGACGGCGATAACCCACCTGGATATTGCGATGTAAGCTACTCCGCTGTGCACATTTCCTCTTCGATTTATTGCAAATGAGCAGCCGAATGAGCAGCTAATCCAAGCAGATTTTATCCCGAATGCACAAAGTTATTGAATTTATCACTGCCTGGCTGTGATAATTATTATCCTTAGTGATCTAAATTATCCGAAAACTATTTTTTTTCTTCTTTTTCAGATTTTCTTCTGGGCGTATTGCGAACATTCTCCAGTTACTATCCAAAGACTGGAATTGACTTAGGCTGTGAGAAAGAATTCTAAACAACAGTGGTACCAATAAGACGCAGACTGTTACTCTTAGCATATTTGTTTCTTTCATTTTTGTTACTCCCACCTCCGATTACCTTAGGAGCTTATTATCTCCTATCTGTCTATGGAGTAAGTTAAGGTAAAGGAGGGCAACGTGCTGTAGATGTTGATATCGAATTCACAGATTCATCAAAAACAATCAATGGACTCTATTCAAGGGGATTATGTGTGTTTTTATTCATAGAATCATCACCACCACTACAGTTAACTGTTTTATTTTAGGTATTTTAAGTCTCTCCCTTCGACTATTTCTCCTATTTCTCCTCTATTCTCTCCGGAATGTCTTCATATTATAATTATTATTTCTTATCTTCTTCTTTATCTTCATCTTAGCTTCTTCTCCTTTCCGTGCTGTGCGCTGGGGAATGTATTTGAAGCATCGATAGATCTTTTTTCGTTTGCTAAATCTAAGCAAGTTACGCTGCACTTATGCTATTGATCTGCTCACTGAATCCTGAAATATTATGCGGATGTAGATTATTTATGTATCCGCTTAGATTTGTGTCTTCTCGTTATCTTGGAACTAAACTTTATCTTTCTGGCTATCGCTCACTTGCTTCTATTTCCCTTTAGGTATTTCCCATTGAGGAAGGGTCGTTTTAATTGATTTTATGATTTTCATCGTCATTTTAGCTTTCGGAATCATCTGAGCTGTCTTTCATTTTGATTTAGCTGATTTCGTGAGCTTGAGCGATTTCTGCAGCGAGTTTTTCTGCTTCAAGGGACATAATAATACCTGCTGGTTTCACTGAAGATATGATATTAAATTAGTTTTCTTAATAATCCTCGACATCATGCCGCTCAAGATTTATGGAGTGATTTTCATTCTACGATTAGATTTCAGTTGGAGATTGCTACATAACAACTGGTTGCATTTATTTTACAATATGATTCTCATTTGCTTCTCCAATACCTTTCTGATTAATCGTAATAAAATCATTGGATTTCTTATTATTATCCCCATTCTCTTAAGCATTCTAAGTAGCTTCAGCTCTTAAACTAGCAGGTTATTATTCCAATTACAATTTATTATGATTCTCTTCTGTTTCATTTCTTTTCTGTGTATCATTTCCAACTGCATCAAACCTTTCAAGATCTTTTTCTGTAAGATTTCCCGTAACTGACCTATGAATATTCCGATTCGATTGGTAAATCTGAGACCTATGAAAATGAGGAGTGTGTGAATGTTTTAACTTAATGAATTTGTTTTTATTTCGTCTGGCAGAATCAGAACTCTACTAATGATCTTCTGAAAATAATTAACTACTCAAGGCACTATTTAAGTATGCATGCGCTTTATCTTACTCAGGAGATAACTAACCAAATGGCTTATTAGTCATTTCTTCATTTGGAAAGTAATGTTGTAATGGCATTCTTTAACTTTAGATACTCGAGAATAACTTCGATTTTATCTCCCCTGAAGCCGCTTAGTTTAGGATATTTAAACTCTATGCTTATAATTATGGAGTGCCTTGAGTTATCAGCAATGAAGATGTCTTCTTTGTGTGAGACTCTTTTAATTAAGAACCAAACGATTATCTTCTTTTTGAAGATGTCACCGAATATCTCTAAGATTCGGTGATTTTTATTCCTTCATGCACAAAATTAAAATCGTCATCTTCGGGGTCTTTAGTTTTGTTGGGAATAGCAACGTTTAAGTTGTTCTCTTGGACATTCTACTGTGAAGATTACTATCCTCGTTCGGGAGTTTATTTGTTATTTCCAGGTATATTAAGATCTTAAGGTAAATTGTGCTTCTTAAGGACAACTAACGATGATGAAGAGGAAGAAGAAGAAGATGATGATGAGTGTGGATGCTACAATATTTGTTGAGGGATACCTTTTTAACTAGCGAATTCTGTATGCGAAGATTATTTTTAGTTGATAATCAAATCTAGAGTTGTTTTTCGAAGTTATGGAATGCCTGGATTAGGTATTGTAGAAATCTACTGATTTGTCTGAATAACTCCATTCGATATCTACGAAGATTTCTTGAAGATATCTTGAACATTGCTAGCAATATTTTGATCATGTCCTTTCGGGAAATTAGAGTGATTCAGCAGTAATTTTGTTTTCTTATATACACTAGCAGATCTTTCGAGGTTAGACTAAAACGATGAAGAATTCGCCCTTTGTATTTTCTTTTTAACCTTGTGAGGTTAGTTAAATAATTGTTTACTCGCATGGTGGTGGGACGTGGTTTCTTTTGAATCGTTTAGATCATAATTTCTCCAATTTCGATTCTTATGATCGACCATAGGTGTTTGATTGGATTCATTGTCAATGTTTGTTACAAGAACATTTCCGTAGTTCTCCTAGAATAAGTTGTTTTCTTGTGATTTTCTAGTATTTTTAAGATTTAAAATGATATTCAAAGGTGGTAAAGAAGGGCTTTAATTCTTTTCTAATCCCTTGAAACTAGCATCTTCATCTCTGCTGTGGGGACTACTTTTATCTGTTTTTTTGATTGCTTTGAGTTTATTCTTGGCTGGTTCGTTACTTTCGTCGGGGATATGCATATGATTAGATCCTTTTCTACCCTGTTTAATTGGTGGAAGTAGAGCTTTATATTAAGATTTTTGTATGTTCCATTCATTAATATTATTGTTATTATTATCAATATTATTTTTGTTGTTTTCTTCATCTCCACCATCAACAGAGAATGTCGATTTCTTGTGTTTTCTGAGATTGAAATATGGATCTTAGCTTAGATTATCAATCTACGGTTTCAAAATAACTCTCCTTTCTTCACTTTATGCATCTTTTAACTCCTTATTATCCTAGTTTTTACCATCTAAAACAGCTGTTTAATTTATCTTTTCTTCGTCTCTAAACTCTTCAAAACTCTACAGCACTCTCTACTCCATTCCTCTTTTAAGAGTTTCAACTGCTTAACCTTAGTTCTTCGACGAAAAATAGCAGCTATATATATTTACCCTTTACTTATTATTTTGAATCACTTCTCGCTATGAAATAATATATTCCTTCGCGAGATTTAATATTAAACTTTTATTCAATCGAAGTGTTCTCGCACCATCGAGAACAGCTTCCGCTGAGAGCACTTATTATTGCTGTTCCCCGCTGGAATTTTCTCTCAGTTTATTGAATAATTCATGAAATTCTCCATGATCTCGTGTTTGTAATATTTCTCCT
>Ga0302285_10001374_pt1 | contig 13457 bp, 9 predicted proteins | sample III_Fen_E2_2_FD_200455 | JGI IMG/M metagenome (GOLD analysis project Ga0302285, IMG submission 200455) | Peat permafrost microbial communities from Stordalen Mire near Abisko, Sweden - III_Fen_E2_2 | ecosystem: Environmental > Terrestrial > Soil > Wetlands > Permafrost | place: Sweden: Abisko...
TCTAGAATTTACCCAGAAAAGTGGGATTTTTCCTGGATCGGAGACCATAGTACGTAGAAGGCACCACCAAATCATGAAGTTGAAAAAACTGAACCCAAAGAAATACAGATTCGCAAATAGTTTCTTGTCCCCTTTTTGTTAGATAAGCATAATAACATTTGGTTAAATGAAGATAATGTTTTGGTGTGTGTAATTACAGTCAAGAAGATTAGGCTGGAAGACGCAAAGTACATCGATGAACATGAAGATCAAGAAACATATTACGAAAATGACATAAATTTGTCCAAATATCTATGTGTATTTCTGTTTTCGATACATGACTCCTAACAAGATTTGCTATATTTCCTGATTGTTTGTTTATTTTTTGCGAGGTGAATCTCAGATTCCTCTGTTTAATTATGCAGCTTTTTGAAAGTAGGCTGAAAATACTCCCCCACAGAAAAGTTGCATGCAGAATTCTTTTAAACTCCTCTTTTCTTATTTCAAATTTAACGCATTGCAATTTCAGAGTTAAGTTTGTTTCAATAGAAAATTGAGACATTTTTAGGTTCGAAATATCAGCATTTCCCAAGCAGTCTGTTAATCTAATTCAAGAAGAATGAAGAAGGCCACAAAATTATAATAAGCTTCTCATATAAAAATATTTTTGATATTTTACAATAAAATTCTGAATAATTTTTGGAAATCCTACAAACAGTAAAAATAATTGAAAAAGGAAAATTATCACAACAGAAATCGAATTTTCAGCGACTTTATCATACCACCTTGAGCTGATTTACTTAATTATCTAATCAGAAAGAACCTTTGGATTTAATAATCTTTTTAATATTTCAGATCAAAATCAGCACAAATAAATAAAAAACAAAAAATCAAAAGATCTAGAATTAGAATTAGAATTGGTCAAAATGGAGGAAGGAAAAGAATCAGAAGATCAATGGAACATTGCTGCACTATTTAAATCTACCAGTCAGAATAGTTTCAATATGCGTTAGTTACTTCTAGATAATCCTGATGAAAATCCTTTAGAGTAGGACATTTCGCTCTTTTTCTTTTTGAGTGCTTTCTGGCACTACATACAGTACATGTTATTTTTTTCAGAACCAGCGGCGAAATCTTAAGAAGATAAACAATAGAGCCTCCTGCGATAGAAAGAGAAATAGGTGAGATACTATCTATTCATTTTAACAATGTGTTTCATCCATTGAAATATTTCTGCATCAAAAAGATAGCTTAGGAGTAATTGAAGATGGCTAGGATAGAATATCTATTCAAATCCCATAATACAAACACAGAAGCTGCTTGTACCGCTTGTTTTTCACAGTAAAAAGCATTCTCAATTTTCAAATAATGTGCGTTCAATTTGCTTTACTTTCAATAAAACCTAGGATGAAGATCTAAAGCTGGTGTCAACATTAAACGATTTCATGAATTCTACTAGTCTAGCGATAGTTCTGTGTTTCTTTTTATTCGATTAATCTCTGTTCATACTTTACCTTGCTCGACCTTATCATTCAAGTGATGTGTTCAATGAAAATATCCTTGCGCGCATTTCAATTTATCTCGAATAGCCTCTTGCGATATGTCTCATTGGATTTCTAGTGATTTTAACTCCATTAAAGTAGAATGAGAGAAATCTTTTCGGTTTTATTCGATAATCTAGGAAGATCATTGTATTCTTGAGTGCTGGTATATTGATAGCTTAACTAGTCTGCTCGACAATCTCTTTAGTTGATAGAGTAGCAATCTGGTAGCAGAATGGATTTGATTATGGATTTGCGTCATTTATTTATCTTTTACTTTGCTACTCGATCTATGTGAAGGTAGTCTACTTATTGTATGTTCTCATCATTGAAGTATCATTCGCAGATGAAATATGAAGAGTAACAAAACAAAGAATATGTTTGTAATTAAAATATTGTTGAAACATAAGAAATTAACTCAACTTCTCTTAGTTGTATGCTAACATTTAGTAATAATATTTCTCCTATTCAAGCAATTTATTTGATAACATAACTCCCTTTCGATGAAGAAGGGTTTGACTCAATAATTGAGGAGAAGAAAAAAAAACAAGTTTAGATTAGTTGGTTATTAATTTATTATTCTCAAACAAAAACAAGAGCATAAATGACCTATTAACATAATTAGAATGACTCAATATTAATAGCATGTTAAAAAGTAAAAAAGTAATAACAAAAACAGAATATGAGTTGTTGTTGCAACAAGAGAGAATGAATTTAGTAGATTAGATGAAAGCAAATTGTCTGTTTGTAGTTTTACTGCTATGTAACTTTTTAAGCACACAAACATTTGTTGAAAGTAGTTCTTCACTTCTTTTTTTAGATCTTCTTCAAATGAAAAATAGGGTTCGATGGGAGACATAAAAAAGAAATGAATATTTAGAAGCTGCGTTTGATGTGGCGTTAAGGTGGGTATTAAAAACAACCATTTGAAAGTATCTTAAGTTCAGACAAACATGTTAATAGTTATTTTGAGTACTGCAATAGTTGCCAAATGAAATAAACTCTTTCAATCTCTGCTTTGTAAAAGTTTTAAGCAATACGTATCTTCAATCAATCTAAAGCATTCTGTAAAATAGAGGAGATAATTAATGAATCATAATCTGAGAAGAAAAATGAAATTAGGCAGCAATTTAAGGTTAAAGAAGCAAAATGGTTTGAATACTTTATCAATAACGCTTTGTTTTAGATGATAGAAACATATGATTTAATAATTTATAAAAACAGTGAAACTATCCTTTTATGTCATATTTTTGTTTAAGATTGTATCAAGAATAGCAATAAAACTACATAATTGCTTCAGTAAATAGATGATATGAATGCCATCTTTAATAACGGTGTAGTTGTTCGCATTGGAATTTCGAACTCTTTATGAATTTATGTCACCAATATGCTTGTATTTTTTGTCTAAAATCCAAAATATCTTTATTCATATGATATTTTTTCGAGTAGAAATGCTTAAAATACCAATAAAAAAGATATCTTTCTCAACTCCTAAATGCATGCTTAAGGATATTCTGCTATTTTATTATTCTTCCCCTCTGATTCCTCAAAAGTAGCCTTTACCTAAATCTTAATCTGCAGGTGGTAATTTCTTTCTTATTTTTAGTTTAATTCTTCTGGATCTTTCGAATAAACGATACATAGTCGTTTAATTCATTAATTTAAGATATTCGGAGCAATTATGACATCCTATGTGAACTCAATAAACCTATCAATTAAATCCTGCGATAATTCAATCTGCGTGTAGCATATCGCTAAAAAGATGGAAAAGGCTTCCCTTCTAATCAGCGATGGCAATGCCTAAACTTGCCATGCTTGAGAAGTTGAGGCTGTTGCTGAAGAAATTACATAAGAAATAAGCCAAGAAAGGAGTCAGAAAAATGCATTTTTAAGTGCGAAGATAATTTTCATATTTTCGATAGATTCTATGTGGTGTATGTCGAAGGGATTGCAATCAAATTAAGATAAAAATATTAAAGAATAAAATGCAAGAAATGCAGTCTACAAAATTAGTGTGCAGACTACGCTAAGAATAGAATGAAATGAAGGGTGTTGTAAAATGGAAGTAGAAGACACTGTCTGAAGGAGAAGTGTTGATTTTTGTGAGTGGGGGGTTAGAAATATATAGTCAAATTTGAGAACTTAATTAGATAAGGATGTAGAAAAGTGACGTACTAACTGATAAGTGATCGAAATAATATGCATCGAAAGATATATTTGCCCAACTTAAGCTAAAAAATAAAATATTCCGGAACACTTTCAGCGTGTGGGGATGGATAATAAAACTAGCTTGGGAAGAGCGACAACACGTCTGATAAAAGCACAAATATAATAAAATAATAACTCAAAAAATACATAATTCCATCGGAAAAATACGTAGAAAGAAAGATATCATCATGCTATCCAAGCTTCTTCGCACTTCTCTTGCCGCCAAGAGTCAAACTTCTCTGGTTGCTAACAACTCCTCAGCCTTCAGCTCTGTTGAAGGTGAACCTAAGTTCCTTGAGATGGTTCATCAATACTTTGATGCTGCCTCCTCTTACACTAAGATCAGCCCTGATAAACTCAACTATTACAAGAAGGTAAAAATGGAAAAGAGTCACAGTTGTGCGTTAACTAATTTTGTACTTTGTTTTGAATATAGACTGACTGTGTTATCAAATTCACTATCCCTCTTGTGAGAGATGATGGCACTATTGAATCCATCGATGCTTATAGAGCTCAACACAAGCTCCACAGACTCCCAACTAAGGGTGGTACTCGTTTCTCTAAGGACATCAATATTCAAGTAAGTTTTTCGTCATTTTCATTTTTTGGCTTTTATTGTCAAAAAAACTCATACCAACTTGTTGCTATTGTTTCTCAAAGGAAGTTGAGGCACTCAGCTGTTTGATGACTTTGAAATGCGCAGTCGTGAATCTACCTTATGGTGGTGCCAAGGGAGGTATTGGCTTCAACCCAAAATAGTATTCAGCAAGAGAAATCGAATCACTCACAAGAAGATACACTCTTGAACTCGCCAAGAAGGGATTCATTGGTGCCGCCATCGACGTCCCGGGCCCTGATCTTGGTACTGGTGAGAGAGAAATGTCTTGGATGAAAGATACTTATCAAACGTAATTCATTTTTATTAATTCGCTGATCTTCAACAAATGAATAATTTCTTTCATTTTTACTCACATAAAACAGTTTCTTCGGACATAAAGACATCAACGCTCATGGTTGCGTAACTGGTAAAGCGCTCAATCAAGGTGGTATCAGAGGAAGAACTGAATCAACTGGTCTTGGTGTGTTCTACTGCACTAGAGATCTGTTGAACGATAAGGTTTTAATGGAAAAACTTGGCGTTGAACCTGGCATGAAGAACAAGCGCTTTATTATTCAAGGATTCGGTAATGTTGGTTACTGGGCAGCTAAATTCATTTCGGAGTATGGTGGTATCATCACTGGTATTGCTGAGTGGGATGGTTCCATCTACAACTCCAAGGGTATTGATATTGAAGATCTCCATGAATACAAAATGAACAAGAAAGGTATCAAGGGATATCCTAGAGCTGAAGAGGTAATTAACATATTTAAAATCCCTATTATTCCAATCTTAATTTAAATTATTCCATTTTCTTCTCTTCAGTCCTTCGACAACGAAGATGCTATTTTCAAGGAATGTGATGTCTTTATCCCAGCCGCTTTCGAATAAACTGTCAACAAGAACAATGCAGCTAAATTTAACTGCAAGGTCATCTCAGAAGCTGCTAATGGTAACTTTATACTACTTTTGGTTTTATTCAGCAGAAAATTACCTTAATTCTTTTAAAAGGACCTACTACCATCGCCGCTGAGGAGATCCTCACAAAGAAAGGAATTGTATTCTTCCCTGATATCCTCGTAAACGCTGGTGGTGTCACTGTCAGCTACTTCGAATGGCTTAAGAATCTCGACCACATGAGACCAGGCAGACTTACTCGCAAGTGGGAAGAGAAATCCAAACTCAATCTCCTTCACGTTATTTCCGACATCACCGGTCTCAAGCTTTAGACCCTTGAACTTAAACACAAGGATCTCCTCAGAGGAGCTACTGATGTAAAAATTTATATTTATTTAATAATAAACTTGAAAATAATATTCTTTTGAAAATAAATAGAAAGATATTGTCTACAGTGGTCTCGAGGAAGTTATGTCCGTTGCTGTTAAAGAAACTAAAGATACATGCATGGAACTTGGCTGCTCGATGAGAATTGCTGTGTACGTCAATGCCATCAGAAAGATCCACGGACATTTCGAAGTCGCTGGTATGCCTCTTGCTAAATGATTTCCCTGAATTATTTTGTTGCGATTTATCTCAGAAATATCTCATCTCTAATTGTTGTATTTATCTGTTAGCATTTCTAAGAAAAAAAATAACTCATTACATTCATAATCATTTTATTAAAAAAGATCTTAGATCATTGACTCATGATGGAATTAAAAATTAAAAGAAGTTTATATTTTCCACTTTCTATGTAATGTAAGTGGTGTGATTTCCACTATTAGAGAGATGAAAATACCTTTAAAATTAAAAAATCTACATCTTTGATGATAAATTCTGATTCCTAGAGGTTTGTAATTTACCTCAGTTGGTTCATCAAGAATTAGATAAAAAAACACAATTTTCGATCATTTCGAATTGACAAAAATCAAAATCAAAAAAACAAACAAATAATCGCAATACAATGACAGATCAAGACGAACCATCTGAATTTTCTTTTAACTCTGCTGACTTTTAAGATGATGATGAAGAAGAAGGTGAGTATGACAATGAAAATGTTGAGGATGACGATGATGAAGAAGAAGAATCTAGTGATCGAGGGAAACAAGTTAAAAAAGATAAAATAATCTCCAAACACAAAGATTCCTTAAAGAAAAATTCTTTCAAGAGAACTAGAGCAGGTTAGTAAGCAGCCACTGTTACAAGCTCGCACTCAAGTGGATCGATCTAAAAAGCAAGACTAACCTATCAAAGAAAATACCAAAAGTTTGAATAAAAATCTAAAATGATAAAAATGAACTCCGATTCAATTTTTGCGTTAATGAATCTTCAGTATAAATTTGATATCCGTGAAAAATAACAACTTTCGTCTTAATCGCAATTTAACTTCGAGAAATCAAGCAAAACGGCTGAAGTTAGTTCTGCGTAACAATAAAAAATCTCAGAATAAGACAACTAATTACCTGCTTAACAAAATAGTTTTCCTAGCATTTCTTCCGGCTGCGATGAGTTCAGGAAAAAGCACTAAAAAAAGTAGGACATCATCATTCCAAGATTGACTTACGATCATTTCACTAAGGAATCCATTTTTAACAATGAATCAAGCTCATTTTAAGAAATAATGAAGTTCATTCATGCTGAAACGACTTCTCCATCAGACCCGATTGGATGTGAGTTTATTAGTCTGAGTATCCTTAATTTTTTATCCAAATTCCTTACAAAATATGAAATTCCAAGAGAGGAATATTAGTTTTAATCTTCAATCAAATAGATTAAAGAGCGCTCTCCAAATAAGCTTCGTTTTATGAATCTACCTTTAAATGAGTTTCTATAGGTTGTTCTAGCTGATTTAAGTCTTGTTCTTTATTCGGAGTAGACTCTACAATTAATTTACAAGTACTTTGCTATTATTAAAGAACTCATTAGAAAGATAGCAATATCTAAGAAGCCTATTATGTTCTCAGAAGTATCTCTTAAAATAGCTGATGAAAATAAGTAACTTAGATTCCCATTGCCATTCTCGATCGATCGTCAAAGTGTAGAGTAAGCAGGAATTGAAGTCTAAGATCCATATAATCTAGCAGAAATATCTTGTATTTTTGTTCTTTACTGGAAATCTCTTGATTTTAGCTTGAATTATCATGGGTTTTATATTTAATTAGATCTAATATTGTGAGAAGAATCAATTCGCTTATTTTTTGAGAACAAAATAATAAATTATTGTCTATTTCAAAACTCAAATTAACTATTTGATGAAACTTGTTTATATTTAATTTGGTAGTAAATCGTTCATGTTATTGTGATGATTAGAATTCATAACCAGTTAAAAAAGAATCTATTATTTATTATTAAGAATGCATTAAAAGAGAATGGACAATAAGACAGAACAGCGATTGGAGGGATGTGATAAGATTACAAAAGAAAATAAATAATTTCTTCCCCAACAATAACAGAGATCAATAGTTTGTTAAAATAGTTAACTCTATTTATCTATTTAGTATCATTAATCTGATGCTAATATAAATGGATCATAATAAAGGTGAACTATTTGTGGGGGCGGAAAGAGCAAATACATCTCAAGAAAAATATTCAGGCCAAAAGGTGATTATTATCAATCTGCAACTTTGAAAGAATAAAACCTCCCCCACAGGAATCCAAAAAATATCAAATAAATCAACAATACATGCAGCTTTGGTGTCTTTTTGGATTATTCCTCGCAGCAGTAGTAACATCTGTGACTTCAGCAGTTACTACCGATGTGATACCCTTGCTGGTTAACCCTGTTGGAATAAGCAATTGCAATGATAGTAAACTGGATAGTAATTCGATTGAGCGATGCAATATCTGCGAGGCTGGATTCACCAAATCATATGATATGCTCACTTGCTCACTTGGAAGCATCAACGGATGTATTTCAACCTCTGAATGGGGGTGCTTAGAATGCTCATGCGGACTAGTCCTCAACAATGCGATGACTGCTTGCTAAAGTTAGATTATCGAGGGATGTCTTCGCTTGGATTCAGCAGAGACAGGGTGCTTGCAACCAAAGTTAGGATACACAGTTTCCTACAAACTCACGGGATCAACGTATACTTATCTCACGATAATCGTTGATACTGGTACGTACTGCGGATGGAGGTTAAATGGATCAACCACAACATGCTCTAAATGCCAGCCAGGATTCTTTCTTGAAGTGAGTGGGAACAGCTGCAAGAAATTATCTTAGAAACTTCAAAACGAACATGCGTTTTACTTAGCTACCAACGTTCTGACAACACCTTCTACAGCTATTCAGTTCATCCCTGGATGGGAGAGTTGGGTGGGGAAGACGAACGCAGGAGGATATCCGACGCTGATTACAAACTGCAAAACTTACGACACAACCGATCAATATCTCAATCGCAAACTCTGTGCAGTGTGCATGCCTGGATATATCAGAACGAAATCACTAACTTCATGCGTTGTAGGACATCCTTTGTGTGCGTATGCTGATGATATCACGAATATCTGTCTCAGCTGCGTTCACCCTGAAGCATACTGGTTTGATGTAACTACAAGCACATGCAAATCAAGAAATTCAATGTTCGATCATGCTTCGAGTAGAAATCCAAGCGCAGACATAATTCTATCTTGCTCAACGAATGGCTACATTCTCGTTGGAACCGTTTGCACTTAAATCCCTAACTGCGTCACATCCAACGGGCTAACTGCTTGTACTCTTTGTGATAATAACTTTTACATCTACGGCTCAGCATCAGATAAATGTGGAATCTATCTACCAAACTGCTCCGTCATGGCTGGAACTTCCTCGAATACAATTTCCTCCCACTCCTGCGCAACTTGCTCCTCAGGGTATTATCTCTTCAGCTCGGCTTGCTATTTAATGCCGAATAACTGCGCAACAATGAACACAGCTCCAGCGCTTTAGATCAACCATGTTTGTCTGACATGTTCAGCAGGTTATCATCTGCTCAGCAACATCTGCTTTAAAGACATTGACTACTGTGTGACTCATTACACTACTGGAATTGACAATGGGTGTTAGACTTGCTAGACGATGTACTATCCTTCATCGAATAACAACGGATACCTTTGTGTACTTCATCCATATGAATTTCAATTAAAATGTCAGAAAACAGATGGACAAGGATCGTGTCTACAATGCATGCCACTGCAATTCACTCCAGATTGTCTGGACATACCTAATTCGTCTCTTTGCCTGATCAGCAATGGAGTCTCTACAGCTTGCACAAAATGCCTCCCTAATGCGTATCTCGTGAACTCAATCTGCCTTATAGCTCCAAGTACGTGCCGCAGGACAGACGGTTTATCAATCTGCATGCAATGCATATCAACTTATTATATCAATGCTTCTAATTGGTGTTCTCCTATTCCAAACTGCAAAACTTCTAAAGGAGTAGCTAACACATGCATCGAATGCTAACCAAGTTTCACGCTAACTACTTCTGGCTGTTTAGCACCTCCCACGGGCTGCAGTATCCCTTTAGTGTCCGGCGCAACTTTGATTTGCAAGCAATGCAAACTTGGCTACAAGTTAGTTACTGGTGTCTGTTCGGTCATCCCAAACTGCATAGCCAGCACTGGGCAAGATTCGTTTTGCATCTAATGTGCCAACTACTATTAGCTATCGACTTCTAAATTAGTCTGCTCAACTTACGATCCGAATCCAGCACTTGACCCTCCAACGTTCTGCACAGTGTTTTTCTCGCAAACCGTTCCGACAGTTTCCTTACCAAGCAACGCATTAGCCCCAGTCATTCCAAACTATGGACTCTGCACTGCATGTGAAGGTGATTATGTCCCTTGGCTTATGCTGAACAATGTATATTCATTAGCTACTTCGATTACTCAAACCTGTGCAACATTAACATAAATCGGACTAATCATCAACGGATGTATGGTGTACCACTATCTCGTTGGCTAATGCAAAACTTGCTTCCCAAATTTCTATCTTGTTTCAGGAGTCTGCGTGGAAACAGTCAACACCCCATATTGTCTGTATTCTCCTGGTTTAGTAGATGGAGTTTGTTCTGTCTGCTATGAAGGCGTACTGTTTATACCAGGAACGACTTCCTGTTAGCTTTAAGTACCTTACTGCACAACCCGTCTTGCAAATGGCAGCTGCACTGTCTGCAATACGAATTTCATTACGTAAGCATTATCTTCGCTAACAATTTGCGTTGTCGATCCTAGTCTTGCTTGCAGTGTCAATTACGAGTTTGGAGGAGCTGGTGTGTGCCTGTATAATCCATATGGCTTGAACTGTGCGACATCTTCAAGCAACAAATGTTTAACTTGTACAGCTGGATATAAGCTTATCCGCGATCCTGACAACAATCCCTATTGCCTTACAGGTCTCACAGTGCCAGATTCCTTATGCACTTAGTACTCTCCAGGTGGGATTTGTATTGGCTGTCCATCAGGATATGTGCTCTCAAGATCGACAAACAATTTGGAATTCAGAGTTTGTGTTGCGAAGAATTCTGCATGTTCTGCAACTAATTCGTTAAATACTCTGTGCACGAATTGCTCCTCGGGGTATCTAGATATTACCTACGCCACCAACGGATGCTAAACCATAACAAACTGCGCAACTACAGCACCTGGTTCAGGGTATGGTTGTGATTAGTGCATAATTGCAACTGGCTATTCGCTAAGCAGTGACAAACTTTCCTGCAGTCATATCAGTAATTGCTCAACATCCTTAGACGGAATTGGACCGTAATGTGTAGCATGCTCTGCGTTAATGTACCCATCAAACGCAGGAGTATGTGTTTCTCTGACTACTACAGGATGCACTGCTAGCTCTGGATTAAATAACCGTTGCACTCTTTGCTCAGATCCTTATTATTTAGACACAACTTTATATATCTGCAAGCTAGGAACAGTCATCAATTGCATAAAATACTCCCCATCGGGCGCTCCTACAACCAATTCATGCATCCTATGCTCCCCGGGGTATTACCTTGCGTCGAGCTCGCTGTGTACGAAAATCGCTAACTGCTTGGTATCTGCCGGCACTGCCTCTACGACTTGCACTTCCTGCGAAGACACCTACTTCCTGAACGCAGGAGTATGCTCCTATCCAGACCCATATGTCTTTTTCTGCAAACGGTTTGCAGACTCCAGTGCGGCTTGCTCGCAATGTGAGACACCCTACTATCTCTCAGGAATCCAGTGCTTAGCACGAAGCAACCGCAATGACAATTGTGCGACATACACAGTCACTGCAGACACCTGCAACATCTGTAGCATTAGTCCCTTGGGAGGGATCATCAACACAGACACATATTCTTCGCTGTTTAATTTCTGCGACGCAGTTACCATCTTCCGATGTCTGTCATATGTTCCAAATTCCTAGCAATGTTTGTCTTGCACGCAGCAACCGGATTACTAAGAAGGCTGGCTGACTTCCTCTCAGATGTTCTGCAAAGACATAGCACTTTCGTTTTGCTTGACTGTTTCTGCTGATGGCAAGACATGCACTTCCTGCTAAGAAAACATTTACTTCTTAGACAGTACATCTGGCTTGTGCTTGCCTATTTGCTCTCCTGTAGGGTACTACAATGCAGCAACGAAGCTTTGTGTTAGCTACACAGCTTCTAAAATCGCGAATTGCTAGACTCCTCATCCTTCCAGTGATATATGCAAGCTTTGTGCTGTGACATATGTATTTAACGCTGTTACTAGCACTTGCGATTCAATGGGAGTAGCTAACTGCGCTGACAATGGCCTTCCTCGTGGCTATATCTGCAAGAAATGCTCTTCTCTTTATAAATTGACTCGATCTAATACATGCATATCAGCTGGATCTGCAGTTGCTAACTGCGCAAGTTATGTAAACAATTCCTCGTTGTGCAGCCTTTGCAATAACAGCTACTATCTCGATTTCACCACCTTGACAACATGCACGCACATTACAGCTACGAATTGCTTGACACACTCGCATATCGAAGATGTCTGTCTACATTGCACAGACAATACATACACCATTTCAAAAGATGGAAAAGCGTGTTTTGCAGGTAGAACTACCAGTCATTGCATTGTATCTTCAACTTCATCTGCTTCTTCAGTGTGTTTCCTTTGCGAAACGGGATACATCGCTGTATCAACTTCCAATACCTGCATAGCTGATAGCTTCAATATCCCTGGTTGTGCATCCGTAGCAATAGTTTCGCCTGATTCTTTTTACACATGCACAACATGCAAAAGTAATTATTCTCTGTTAAACAGAGTCTGTGTCCCAATTACAGCCCTCTCGACTTGTTTAGTCGAAAACTGTTTAACTTATTCAGCATTGTCCTTTGATCTTGCGTAGTGTTAATCCTGTGCGACAGTGGCTAGCTCAACATCGTCGTTTAAGCTAACAGATAATAAGTGTGTATTCATACAATCTGCTAAGCATATCCTTCCCATAACGTTACTGCTAATTTCTGTGTTTTTTATGTTGTGAGAGATGGAAATATAAATCAGATTTAATTACTTACATCTTAACACACTGTTTGCTTATTGTCAAGTAGGCTAATAATCGATAAATAATTTGGAATTGTCCATGAGTTTGGAGATATTATGAAAGAAACAGGGGAGAGGAGGGAGAGAAGTTTTTAAGATATTTTTAGAACAGCAAGAAAATCAATCGCTTCTGATTTAAATTAATGGGATAAGCAGAAACGATGCACGAATTAATTTGAATCTCATTTATTTCCTGCAAACCTTTTAGTTCTTTGTTTTTCTTACTCGCAGCGCAACACTGCAAAACTTATGAAAAAAGAAGAAGAAGAAAAAACAAAACAAAGAAATCGTACCAATTTAATAATTGTAAACAATTTTCTAAACTTTATCAAACCAAACGCGTGATTGATACGAATTCTCAAAAAATGAAAGGGAGATAAACTCTTAAATTGCATATCTTACCTACTATTTGCATAATAGCTATCGCGTTGATTTTGTCTATCGTTATGATCCTCTTCTATGAGAAATACTTCAACAGCTCACTTGATGGCAATTACAATACTTTCTGCCAAGATCAAAGATAAGCGCATCTAATCGAATAAGGAGATCAAAACAACTAAACCAACTATTATAATAATACTCTTGACTACCTTATCTGCAGGCATCCTATGAAAAAGAGGGCATTCTTATGGATGCAGCTCGATGGATTCGCATTCGAT